>Ga0190282_1007_pt1 | contig 300698 bp, 275 predicted proteins | sample ZER3_100Endo_I3_FD_131024 | JGI IMG/M metagenome (GOLD analysis project Ga0190282, IMG submission 131024) | Enriched cells of freshwater protists from Biology Centre CAS, Ceske Budejovice, Czech Republic - ZER3_100Endo_I3 | ecosystem: Environmental > Aquatic > Freshwater > Unclassified ...
CTGAAAAAGGAAAAACCTTCACACATCGCCGTAGTTTTTGATACAGAAGCACCGACGGAACGCCATACCGACTTTGTGGGGTATAAGGCGCATCGGGAAGCCATGCCGGAGGACCTGGCGACGGCACTGCCTTATGTATGCAAAATGATAGAAGGCTTTAAAATCCCTGTGATTACTAAAGACGGCTTTGAGGCTGATGACATCATCGGAACGCTGGCAAAAGAGGGTGAACGTCAGGGGTTTCAGGTATATTGTATGACTCCTGATAAGGATTTTGGGCAACTGGTTTCTGAGAATATCTTTATCTATAAGCCTGCGAGAATGGGCAATGAAATGGAGGTGCTTGGAGTGAAGGAAATATTGAACAAATGGGAAATCGAACGTGTGGAGCAGGTGATCGATATCCTGGGACTTTGGGGGGATGCGGTTGATAATATTCCCGGTATTCCCGGTATTGGTGAAAAGACAGCGAAGCTGCTGATCAAACAATACGGTTCTGTGGAAAATATAATCGCCAATTCGCATGAACTGAAGGGAAAACAACGTGAGAATGTAGAAATGTACGCGGAACAGGGGATTATCTCTAAAAAACTGGCGACTATAATTCTGAATGTTCCCGTTGAATTTGATGAGCAGGCGCTGTTACTGGAAGAACCCAGCAGGGAGCTTCTGGAACCGTTGTTTGCGGAACTGGAATTCAGGACGATAGGTAAACGTGTCTTTGGGGAAGGCTTTAGTGTAAATGAGGCCAAAGGCGGTGCAGGACAGCAGACAGATCTTTTCGGACAGGTGGCTGAGTTGCCGAAACGTGATCCTAAAGTTTTTGTGGCCAGCCCTGAAATGTTTGAGCCTGCTGATGCGAAGACGATAGAAAATACGGAGCACTTTTATAAACTGATGGATACGCCTGAACTGCGCAAGGAGCTGATTGCTTTATTACTGCTTCAGGAAAGTATTTCATTTGATACAGAAACTACAGGCACGGATGCTAATCTGGCTGAACTGGTAGGTTTGTCCTTCAGCATCAAACCGGGAGAAGGATATTATGTTCCGGTGCCTGAAGACAGGGAGCAGGCTCAGCTGATCGTGGATGAGTTTAAGCAGGTATGGGAGAATGCCGCTATTGATAAGATCGGCCAGAACATTAAGTATGACATGCTGATTCTGAGCTGGTACGGAGTTTCGGTTAAGGGCAAGTTATTCGATACGATGCTTGCGCATTACCTGATCGATCCGGATACACGCCACAATATGGATGTGCTGTCTGAGAATTACCTCAATTATTCTCCGATCTCTATTACTACACTGATCGGCCCTAAGGGTAAGGCGCAGGGTACCATGCGAGATGTACCAGTAGAAAAGGTGGTGGATTATGCCGCTGAAGATGCTGATGTAACCTTACAGCTGGCCAATAAGTTCAGGCCTATGCTCAAGGAGCTGAATGCGGAACGGTTGGCTATGGAAGTGGAAAATCCGCTGATCTATGTACTGGCTGATATTGAAAAGGAAGGGGTGCGCATCGATATGGATACCCTGATCAATTACTCTAAGGAACTGGAGGTTGACATCAGGAGGTTTGAGCAAAGTGTATATGACAAGTGTGGGATCAAATTCAACCTGGCTTCACCAAAGCAACTGGGGGAGGTTCTGTTTGATAAGCTTTGCCTCGATCCCAAGGCTAAAAAAACCAAGACGGGGCAATACCAGACCGGCGAGGATGTACTGCTGGCGCTGGCATCGAAAAGTGACATTGTACAGGATATCCTGGATTTTCGCCAGCTGCAAAAGCTGAAATCTACTTATGTGGACGCACTGCCGCTAATGGTCAATCCAAAAACAGGCCGTGTGCATACGAGTTATAACCAGGCGGTTGCTGCAACGGGACGTTTAAGTTCAAATAACCCCAATTTACAGAATATTCCTATACGTACTGAAAGGGGACGTGAGGTTCGTAAGGCATTTATTCCGAGAGATGAAAACCATATTTTGCTGTCAGCGGATTATTCGCAGATTGAGCTGCGGATCATTGCTGATATCAGTAAGGAAGAAAATATGCTGGATGCTTTTTCTAAAGGAATAGATATTCACACGGCTACAGCAGCTAAAGTATACGGTATTTCTATTGAAGAAGTAGATAGTACTCAACGGCGGAATGCCAAGGCCGTAAACTTCGGCATTATTTACGGACAATCGGCTTTTGGTTTGTCTCAGAATCTGGGGATTCCACGCAAGGAAGCAGCAGAGATCATAGAGCAGTACTTTACGCAATACCCGGGGATTAAAAAATATATGTCTGATACCATGAATTTTGCACGAGAGAATGGATTTGTAGAGACCATCCTTGGCAGAAGACGCTATCTGCGTGACATCAATTCCGCGAATCAGACGGTGCGTGGTTTTGCAGAACGAAATGCGATCAATGCACCAATACAGGGTTCTGCTGCAGATATGATCAAGGTAGCGATGATCAACATCCATAAGGATATTCAGGATCAGAAATTACAGTCTAAAATGACCATGCAGGTACATGACGAGTTGGTGTTTGATGTGCTGAAGACGGAAGTGGAGGCCATGAAGGAAATCATTTCACACAGAATGAAGACGGCGATTAAAACCACGGTTCCGATTGAAGTAGAGATCGGGCAGGGCGAAAACTGGCTGGCTGCGCATTAGATATATCTTTTATCACGCTTAATATAAAAAAGCAAAACATTGCTATTCGAAGACTGGACCTTGCGCGCTGAAGAAGCGTACAAATCCTATGTCTTCTCATAGAACGTTTTGCTTTTTTTGCAATAGGCCTGAAGGAACAATCCCGCTTAAAGCTCAATGGTTTCGCCAATGCCTGGCAGCAATAATACTTTGTTTTCCCTTTTGAATTTTGCTACGGCATCTTCGGTATCAATTTGAATCGGAGGGAAGGTGTTGTAATGAACGCCGATCACTTTGCTGCATTCCAGGTATTTTGTTGCGATTAAGGCATCATCAACATCCATAGTGTAATGACCTCCTATTGGAAGAATGGCATAATCGAGGTTGTAAAGGTCTGCCAGGATCTTCATCTCCAGTGTGAGAGCGGTATCTCCTGCAAAGTAAATGGTTTTCCCTTCCAGTTCCAGAACAAAGCCCGCAGGATTCCCACCATAGCTATCGTCAGGATTTCCGCTGCTATGTACTGCCCAGACTGTTCTGAGTGTGCCAAAGTCAAATTTAGCCTTGCCGAAATTGATATCTGTTACATTTTTAACACCTTGTCTCGTAATCCAGGCTGCAACTTCTACTATGGCTATTACTTGTGCCTTTGTTCTGTTGGCTATGGCAACGAGATCGGCTACGTGATCGCCGTGTCCATGACTCACCAGGATATAGTCGGCCTCAATGGTGTTGATGTCGATCTCCTTTGCCAGCGGATTGTGGGTGATAAAAGGATCGAAAAGGAATTTTCTGCCTTCTGCTTCTATTGAAAAACAGGACTGGCCGTAATAAGTGAATTTCATAAGATTAAGATTATTGTCCAAATAAACCGCCAAGCCCACCAAGCATATCCTTTGTCATATGCTGCATTTCAGCAGCGCTCACCTGATCGGCTTGTGCCAAAGCCTTGTTTACTGCTGTGAGCAACAACTCTTCCAATTCTTCTTTATCGGCCTGCTTATAGAATTCTTCATCGATTTCAATGCCGGTAATGTTTTTGTTTGCAGTAGAGCTGATGCGGATCTTGCCACCCTCTACTTCTCCATAAACAGATATGGTGTCCAGTCTTTTCTTTATCTCGTCAGCTTTTTGTTGTGCCGCCATTAACTTGTCAAACATAATAATTGAGTTTTTATATACAACGAAATTAATGCAAATTGGTTTAAAACCAGAGGTCTAAAATGAAAAAAGCGGCTCAATTGTAATTGAACCGCCTGTATCATCAGTTGATGTTGTTTTTCAGAGGTAGATATTAATAGTTACGGGGAAAAGACATAAATAGTTTGCTCCGGAGCAAACTATTTATTTTCGGGGTTTGGCGCGTTCATATTGTACCGGCCATTTTACCTCCTCATTCAGCTGTGTGGCTGCATGGAGCGGAAAGTAAGGATCTCTAAGTAGTTCTCTCGCGAGAAATATAAGGTCTGCTTTTCCTTCTTTCAAGATATCTTCTGCCTGTTGCGCACCAGTGATCAGCCCGACTGCCGCGGTCAGTACATTTGTTTGTGTTTTAATGGAAGCAGCGAAGGGCACCTGATAGCCGGGGCTTACAGGAATTTGCTGTTTGGGAGAAAGTCCGCCAGAGGAGCAATCTATGAGGTCAACACCAGAGGTCTTTAAAATGCCGCATAAGCGCAGAGATTCTTCCGGGGCCCATCCACCATCGACCCAGTCTGTAGCCGATATGCGGACAAACAGGGGGTTTTCTTCCGGCCAAACTTGCTGGACTTCACTGATGACCTCCAAGAGCAGGCGTATTCTATTGTCAAAGCTGCCCCCATACTCGTCCTCACGAAGGTTACTTAGCGGAGAAAGAAACTGATGCAAAAGGTAACCATGTGCGGCATGAATTTCTATGATTTTAAAACCGGCAAGTAATGCTCTTTTCACCGCAGACCTGAAATCTGCTTTTACTTTTTCTATTCCTGCTTTGTCTAATGCAGACGGGGCTTCAGTACCCTGCTGGAATGGGACTGCACTGGGTGCGAAAGTCTTCCATCCGCCTTCCTGTTCGCTGATGTGCCCACCTCCATTCCAGGGAGCAGCGCTGCTTGATTTTCTTCCGGCATGTGCCAGCTGGACTCCTGCTGCGGACCCGTGTTCGTGAATAAAATCTGTAATGCGTTTGAGCATGGGAATATGTTCATCATTCCAGATTCCGAGATCTTCGGCACTGATCCGTCCTTCAGGAGATACCGCACTGGCTTCAAGAATGACCAATCCAGCCCCGCCAATGGCTCTGCTGCCAAGATGCACGAGGTGCCAGTCATTTGCAAAACCGTCTTTAGCCGAATACTGGCACATAGGAGAAACACCTATTCTGTTTCTTAAAGTGAGATTTCTGATGGTAAGGGGAGAAAATAATATCGACATGTCCTGTATTTTTAACCGGGTCCTATCGGACACTCATGAGTTGTTTATTGAATGCTACAAATATCCTGAAAAGATCGTTATACTCGCTAAGGGGCAATGTAGCGGCAATGTCATTTACATCGTGATAAGCACTAATACCTCCCTGAGTATAAATGAAAAATGCAGGCACACCTTTTTCCGTAAAAAAATAATGGTCGCTGTTTGCCGCTTTCCCCCTCTTGTTTATTTTAACAAGCAGGTGCTCTGCATCATTGATGTTGTTGAGCAGAACAAATTCTTTGGGATGTAGCGTCGCATTAACGACAGTTATGCCGGTTTCGCCGGTTCCTACCATATCCATATTGATCAGGAACCGGATCTTATAGAGTGGGACCAGCGGATGCTCTGTAAAGTATTTTGAGCCAACGAGGCCCGCTTCCTCCCCGGAAAAACAGATGAATCCGATGCTGTATGGTGCCGGGTTTTCTGCATAGTATTTTGCCAGGCTAAGGAGCATGGAGATGCCGCTGGCGTTGTCATTTGCGCCGGGGAAATAGGTCTCGGCACCCATTCCTCCCAGGTGATCGTAGTGTGCTGTAATGAGCAGCAGAGAATCGGGCTCCCTGGTTCCTTTTACCATTGCGCAAATATTTGCAGTCTTAAAATCAGGTACAAAATTATTTTCTATGTTTACTTCAATATCCATCGGGGTTCCGGAAAGCGATTTTTTATCAACCAGGATGCCGGTGTAATCCCCCTTTTCCTGCGCTACAGACCAGGTCAGCTTGTCTTTCAGGACAACTGATATTTTATGTTCGAGATTAACGAAGGTCGCGCTGTCTATGCGATCAAATTTCCCCCTTCCTTTTGATCCAATACTTTGCGGCTCAACAATAAAGTCCTTTCCGGGAATCAAAAGGGTTTCATTTATTTTTACCATGATAGCTCCGGGGAAAGTATTTACAGGAAAAGAAAAGGATTGTTTAAAATCTTTTCCGTCCATTGGTTTTAATCCGTAGGATCTGAGTTCATTTGTAATAAAGACAGCAGCCCTGGATAACCCTTCTTTGGTATAACCTCTTCCCCACATGGTTTTTGAGGTGAGCGTATCCAGTATTTTTCTTGAATATTCGATTTGCTGGGACATGGCCTGCCGGGATGCAAACAGGCACACGATAAGAAGGAGCTTCTTCATGATGAGGTTAATAAGGTGGTATTTCAATTGTGTTTAGTAAATATAGCGCTTAAGACATTATATTCAGATGTACTTTAAGTAAAAACAGATCCCCTTGTTTTGTGTTATAATATTGTTACCTGAAAACCAGAGCATATACCGGGTGGCAACATCTGAATGTAATTTGAAGGGCTATAGTTTTACTAAAAAATGTAAAAAAATCAAAAACGTATTGCACAACTCGATATTTATTTAAACCTTTGCGCCTCAACTCATTCAAAGAACTATTTCAAACAGAAAAATGAACAAGTACAGCACCCATAAACTTTCTATTGTAGAGGCAGGATATATTGCTTCTAAAGGGTTGTTTATTGAGCATTTGCGACCCATATTTTCTGTTTTCACAAGCCGGCAAACCTATACACCGCGCATTTAAATGAACTCTTAAGCTTAGCTTTTGAATTTTTCCACAGAGGATTGCCTCTCAAAAAACAATTAATCAGAACATGTATATTTTTTCGTTATCATTTTAATGAATATAAACGATTTTATAGTGCAGGTAGCGCTTCCTGAACATCGTGCCTTTGCAGAAGAGATCTGTGAAGAGATGTCTGAGTCGGCTAAAGCACGCGGCACCGGGATCGCAAAGCGCTCTCCGGAATATGTGGCCGGCAAAATGAACGATGGGAAAGCTGTGATCGCCTTTCATAAAGATGGCGGCTGGGCAGGTTTCTGCTACATCGAAACCTGGAGCCATGGTCAGTTTGTCGCCAATTCAGGCCTGATCGTTAGTCCGAAGTACCGCAAAGCCGGTTTGGCGAATGCGATCAAGCATAAAATATTCGAACTCTCCAGACAGAAATATCCTAAAGCAAAGATTTTTGGGTTAACCACGGGTCTGGCTGTAATGAAGATCAATTCAGATCTGGGTTATGAGCCGGTTACTTATTCTGAGCTTACTCAGGATGAGGAATTTTGGAAGGGCTGTCAGAGTTGTGTGAATTTTGAAATTCTGAAGATGAAGGAACGCAAGAATTGCATGTGTACTGCTATGCTTTACGATCCTGTGGAACAAAAGCACGATGCGGCAAAGAAATTTGCTGAGGAGTTGCACAAGAATCCGACTTTATACGAGCGTTTTATGAGTATCAAGCAAAAGCTGGTACTGAAATCAAAACCGCAGAGTAAGGGCTTGAAATCCTTATTGTTAATGTTTACCCTTTTATTTAAATAGCTGTTTATCATGAAGAAGAAAGTTGTTTTAGCTTTTAGCGGAGGTTTAGATACCTCATTTTGCTGCATTTACCTTGCTCAGGACCGTGATTTGGAAGTACATTCCGTAATCGTAAATACTGGTGGTTTTTCTGATGAGGAACTTCAGGAAATAGAAAAGCGTGCTTATGCTCTTGGTGTATCCTCTCATGCAGTTGTTGATGAAACTACAAATTATTATGATAGCTGCATTAAATATCTGATCTACGGTAACGTACTGAAAAATGCAACCTACCCGCTCTCTGTAAGTGCAGAGCGTGTAAGTCAGGCTACGGCAATTGCCAATTATGTAAAGAAGATCGGTGCCGATTATGTGGCTCACGGGAGTACCGGAGCTGGCAATGATCAGGTACGTTTTGACATGATCTTTAACATCATTATTCCAAATGTAGAGATCATCACTCCGATCAGGGATTTAAAATTATCCCGTGAAGCGGAAATTGAATATCTGGCTGGACGTGGTGTGGTTTATAGTGCGGAAAAAGCAAGGTACTCCATTAATAAAGGTCTTTGGGGTACATCAGTAGGGGGTAAAGAAACATTAACCTCGCATGAGACGCTGCCTGAAGAGGCATGGCCTACACAGATTTCGGAAACCGGATCACGCAAACTTGAGCTGACCTTTGAAAAAGGGGAACTGGTTGCAATTGATGGCGAAATATCTGAGCCTGTGAGGGCGATCCAGAAACTTCAGGCTATTGCACAGCCTTATGGCATTGGAAGGGATATTCATGTGGGAGATACGATTATAGGGATTAAAGGACGTGTGGGTTTTGAGGCTGCAGCACCAATGCTGATCATCAAGGCGCACCATACCCTGGAAAAACATACGCTGACCAAGTGGCAGCTATCCTGGAAAGAGCAATTGTCTTCTTTCTATGGCAACTGGCTGCATGAAGGACAGTTTCATGATCCGATCATGCGCAACATAGAGGCTTTCCTGACTGATACTCAGAAAGTAGTGAGTGGAAAGGTATTTGTAGAACTATTACCTTACCGTTTCAATATCATTGGTATTGAGTCAGAACACGACCTGATGAGCAATAAGTTTGGCAGCTACGGGGAAATGAACAATGCATGGAGTGGAGAAGATGTAAAGGGTTTCTCGAGGATTTTTGGCAATCAGGTGATGATCTGGCATAAAGTGAACGGTCATGAAGATTAAAGCAGGAGTAGTAGGCGGAGCCGGCTATACCGGTGGAGAGATGCTGCGCTTGCTGATCAATCACCCTTCGGTTGAAATGGTGTTTGTGCATAGCAGCAGCAATGCGGGTAACCTGGTATCTGATGTGCATACGGATCTTTTTGGAGATACAGATCTTCGTTTTAGTGCTGAATTGAGCCAGGGAATTGATGTGCTGTTTCTTTGTGTGGGACATGGGGATGCCAAAAAGTTTCTTTTCGCAAACCCCGTTAACGAAAAGATTAAGATTATTGACCTTAGCCAGGATTTCAGACTGAGGACCAATGCCGGGACCAATTGGGTATACGGATTACCCGAACTGAACAGGGAGAAGATAAAACAGGCACGCTATATTGCTAATCCTGGTTGTTTTGCTACTTGTATTCAACTGGGATTGTTGCCTTTAGCAGCGAAAGGTTTATTGAAAAACGAAGTCCACATCAATGCGACTACGGGCTCTACGGGAGCCGGACAGAGTTTGTCTGGCACTTCTCATTTCAGTTGGCGCAATAATAATCTATCTGTATATAAAGCTTTTGAACATCAGCATCTGAATGAGATTGGTGAGAGTTTAAAGCAGCTGGATAAAGAATTTGATCAGGCAATAAACTTTATTCCACAGAGAGGGGATTTTACGAGAGGCATTCTTGCCGCCATGTATGTAGAAAGTGATCTCACTGCGGAAGAAGCACAGCGCGTATATGAGGATTATTATGAGGATCATGTTTTTACACATGTGAGCAAGAAGAATATTGACCTGAAACAGGTCGTGAATACCAATAAAGGATTGGTGCATGTGGAGAAACATGGCACTAAGCTGTTTGTTGTGAGTATAATCGATAATTTGTTAAAGGGTGCCAGCGGTCAGGCGGTGCAGAACATGAACTTAATGTTTGGATTGCCTGAAAGCGAGGGGCTGCGGCTTAAGGCCCAGGCTTTTTAAGCAGGGCCTTGAGCCGCATTATTAAATTATTGAGTACTCACGCCTGTTGGCAAGCAAATTAAAATCATGAATTTATTCGACGTATACCCATTAAACAATATAGAAATAACAAAAGCATCCGGAAGTAAGGTCTGGGATGCTGCAGGACAAGAATATTTGGATCTTTACGGCGGTCACGCTGTAATTTCTATTGGTCATACACATCCGCATTATGTGAAGCGTCTGACTGATCAGCTGAACCAGGTTGGCTTTTATTCCAATTCGGTACTGATCCCTTTGCAGGTAGAGCTCGCAGCTAAACTGGGAGAAGTATCCGGGAAAACAGATTACCAGTTGTTTTTGTGTAACTCAGGAGCGGAAGCAAATGAAAACGCATTGAAGCTCGCTTCTTTTTACAACAACAGAAAAAAAATAATTGCTTTTAAAGGAGCTTTTCACGGTAGAACTTCTCTCGCAGTCTCAGCGACCGATAACCCAAAGATCATTGCCCCGGTAAACCAAACGGATAATGTTGTTTTTCTGCCTCATAATGATGAGGCTGCATTGTCTGCAGCTTTTGAGGAGTACGGCCATGAGATCTCTGCTGTGATTATAGAGGGAATTCAGGGTGTAGGCGGAATCAAAGAGGCTTCTGTAAGCTTTTTGCAAAAGATCCGTTCACTTTGTGATGAATACAATGCGGTTTATATAGCAGACAGTGTACAGTGTGGTTATGGAAGAACCGGGTTGTTTTATTCACATGATTACTCAGGTGTAGATGCTGATGTATATACGATGGCAAAGGGCATGGGCAACGGCTTTCCTGTAGCTGGAATCTCGATTGCACCTAAATTCAAACCATGGCACGGAATGTTGGGGACTACCTTTGGTGGCAATCATCTGGCCTGTGCGGCAGCCCTTGCTGTACTGGAGATCATAGATCAGGACCAGCTCATGAAGAACGCAGAAGAAATCGGCAGTTATCTGATTGGCGAACTGAAAAAAATAGAAGAGGTTAAGGAAGTGCGCGGACGAGGCCTGATGATCGGAATAGAACTTCCTGAGTCTCTGCCTAATGTAAAGAAAGACCTGCTTTTCAAACATAAGATCTTTACGGGTGAGGCAAAACCTAATGTAATCAGACTGTTGCCTGCTTTGAATTTAAGTAAGGATCAGGCAGATCATTTTTTAAATGAATTTAAAATTGCTTTAAAAGGATGAACCAATTTACTTCCGTACACGATGTGCAAGACATCAGACAGCTGCTAAAAGATGCACTGGCATTAAAGGAAAACCCCTACGCACATCAGGACCTGGGTAAGAACAAAACTCTGGGTCTGGTATTCCTTAACCCTAGTCTGCGCACCCGCCTGAGTACACAAAAGGCAGCGCTGAACCTCGGGATGAACGTAATGGTGATGAATATGGACAAGGAAGGCTGGGCGCTCGAGACTCAGGACGGTGTGGTGATGAACGGGACTACCGTTGAACACATTCGTGAAGCCGCCGCCGTAATGGGTCAGTACTGTGACATTCTGGGACTTCGTTCTTTTCCTAAACTGGTAAACCGGGATGAGGATTACAATGAAGATTTCTTTACTAAATTTATAAAATACTGTAAAGTACCTGTTGTGAGCCTGGAAAGTGCTACACGTCACCCTTTGCAGAGCCTTGCAGACCTGGTGACCATTAAAGAAACCTGGAAAGGCTCGGGTAAACCTAAAGTGGTTCTGGCCTGGGCGCCGCATATTAAGGCTCTGCCGCAGGCAGTGCCCAACTCCTTTGCAGAGTGGATGTGCAAAGCACAGCAGGATGGGATGATTGACTTTACTATCGCTCAGCCTAAGGGATATGAACTCTCCGAAGATTTTACACCGGGGGCTCAGATCACGCATAATCTTGATGAAGCATTAAACGAAGCAGATTATGTGTATGTAAAGAACTGGTCAAGTTATAAAGAATATGGAAAGGTGCTGACCTATCCTGAAGGCTGGATGCTCAACAATGAAAAATTGCAGGGAACGAACGACGCTAAGGTAATGCATTGTCTTCCGGTACGCCGTGACCTGGAGCTTTCTTCTGAAATTCTGGATGGTCCGAATTCTCTCGTGATCCATGAAGCAGGGAACAGGCTTTGGGCAGCTCAGGCGGTGTTGAAACAAATGCTGGAAAAGCTGTAACCTGATTTTTTGTAATTTTGCTTTCCGGATATGATTTTTGCCAGTGGGGATATAACAACAGAATAACAAAAGAAATCGCAAATGAAGAAACTCAGTGTAATTAAGATCGGTGGAAATGTAATCGATAACTCAGAAAAACTGCACCAGTTTTTGCTGGATTTCACTGCGCTTCCGGGTGAAAAGATCCTGATCCACGGGGGCGGGAAAATTGCGACCGAACTGGGTGATTCTTTGGGTGTCACCGCAAAAATGGTGGAAGGACGCCGGATTACTGATATTGATACTTTAAGGATCGTGACCATGGTGTACGCCGGGCTGATCAACAAGAATATGGTTGCTCAGCTGCAGGCCAAAGGCAGCAATGCAATAGGTCTGACCGGTGCTGACGGCAACGTGATCCGGGCCGTGAAGCGGCCGGTTAAGGAAATTGATTATGGTTTTGTCGGTGATCTTGATGCGGCATCTGTATCTTCGTCTGCCCTTGATAGTTTATTGAAGGCAGGGCTGGTCCCGGTACTGTGCGCCATTACACACGATGGGGATTCGCAGCTCCTGAACACCAATGCAGATACCATTGCCTCGGCTGTGGCTGTGGCGATGTCTGGTCTGTATGAAACTTCCCTGATCTATTGTTTTGAGAAAAGAGGGGTAATGAAAGATGTGGATGATGATGATTCATTGGTGCAGGAGATCAGGATGGACGAATTTGAAGGACTGAAAGCAGAGGGAATTGTTTCAGGTGGAATGATTCCGAAACTACACAATGCTTTTGAAGCGATAAAAAGTGGGGTGAATGCGGTATACATCGGAAAAGCAGATGAGTTGTCTCAAATAGACCGGCAGAATTTCGGAACACGATTAATTAAATAGATATGAACCAGTTTAACGGCAGTATTGCCATCTTAGGAAGCGGAAACATCGGCATTTCATTAGCCAAAGGATTAGTTAAGGCAAGCTATGCGCAGCCCGGACAAATCAGTCTGACCAGACGCAGTCTTGCTAACCTTGGCGTGCTTGCTGATCAGGGTTTCATCACCAGTACCGACAATGCTGCAGTAGTGGCAGGTTCGGAAATCATCGTGCTTGCAGTACTTCCACAACAACTAAATCAATTACTGGATCAGATCAAACCGGTGGTAAATGCGGATAAACAGGTATTCATATCAGTTGCCTCTGGAGTAAGCTGTGCGGACATCAGAAATAAACTGGGAGATCATGTGCAGGTGATCAGGGCGATGCCGAATACGGCAATAGCGATTGGTCAAAGCATGACCTGTGTGGCAACGGATAATGCATCTGCAGAACACGTAGCCGAGGTAATCAGGATGTTTGAAACGGTAGGTGCTGTGGTGAAGATCAATGAGGACCTGATGACCTCTGCAACGGCCCTGTGTGCCTGTGGCATCGCATTCTTTTTGCGTGCGATCAGAGCAGCCTCACAAGGCGGGGTAGAGATTGGATTTCATGCAGATGAAGCTTTGAAAATGGCTGTACAAACCGCCAAAGGAGCGGCTGATCTTTTATTGCAGATGCAGTCACATCCCGAACAGGAAATAGATAAAGTAACTTCGCCTAAGGGCTGTACCATTGCCGGATTGAATGAAATGGAACATAATGGATTCAGTTCCTCATTAATTAAAGGCATTAAACTGTCGGCGATAAAAGCCGGTGCTCTATACACAAAAGAATAAGTATGATAGAACAACTGCAAAAGGAAAGCTTAGAGCTGTTAAAACAATTGATCAGGATCCAGTCCTTTAGTAAAGAGGAAGACCGGACAGCAGATGCTATTGAACAGTTTTTGCAGCAACGCAATATAAAAACTTTTAGAAAGCTCAATAACATCTGGGCCTATAATAAGCATTTTGACGGTGCGAAGCCAACTGTGCTTTTGAATTCACACCATGATACCGTAAAACCAAATTCGGGCTATACGCGCGATCCTTACGATGCTGCGGTAGAAGAGGGTAAATTGTATGGGCTTGGCAGCAATGATGCAGGAGGATGTCTGGTATCACTGATAGCGACCTTTTTGTATTTCTATGATCGGGAAGACCTGGTCTATAATGTTTGTCTTGCGGCTACTGCAGAAGAAGAAATTTCCGGAAATAATGGACTGGAACTGGTACTGCCAGATCTTGGTGAGCTGGAATTTGCGATAGTTGGTGAACCTACCCAAATGAACTTGGCCATTGCTGAACGGGGTCTGCTGGTGTTGGATTGTACATCAACAGGAAAGGCAGGACATGCTGCACGTGAAGAAGGGGACAATGCCATCTATAAAGCGCTAAAGGACATTGAGTGGTTTCGCAATTATAAATTTTCGAAGGTTTCTGAAGTTTTCGGGCCATTGAAAATGACGGTAACCATCATCAATGCGGGCTCACAGCATAATGTGGTTCCTGCTAACTGTACCTTTACCGTTGATGTCCGCGTAACAGATGCTTATACGAATGAAGAAGTTTTAAAGATTATCCGGACCAATGTGGATTGTGAAGTGAAGCCCAGATCTATCAGGTTAAAGCCTTCTTCTATCGACAAGGAACATCCGCTGGTGCAGGCAGGCGTGACTCTTGGAAGAACTACGTATGGATCTCCAACAACTTCCGATCAGGCATTACTCAGCATTCCTTCTGTTAAGGTGGGCCCGGGTGATTCTGCAAGATCGCACATGGCAGATGAATATGTGTATGTAGATGAAATTGCTGAAGGCATTGAACTGTACACCAGGATGCTGGAACCTGTGATCAAAGGATAGAAAATACCGCTTACGTCATAAATATTCAAATTATTTTATGAGAACCCTTTTGAAATCTTTATTCCCTGTTACCCTTGCTGTACTGGCTTTTGCTGTTCTTTTTGCGGCCGGACCACTGGATCGAAAGATCTCTGACCCTTTATACCTTACTGTTCCTGAACCGGTACCAGCCAGAAGAATTTCAGATTTCCTGAATAGTATAGGCGTAAACTCTGCCATTTCCACACGTGGAGAATCCCTGAAAAAGACAATAGAGATTTCAAAATACCTCGGTGTCCGATGGATCCGCTCTGGCTATGAGGGCGGAGTTCTTGTATCTGATATGATTGAATTGAACAAGCAGGCCGGGATTAAGTTTAGCTATGGTCTGCTGAGTGGAGGTACGGATATTGAGCAGCTGCTCAAAGGAGGCAGGGAATTGTCGGAAGCAGGAGCTCTGCTGGCATTTGAGGGATTGAATGAACCCAATAACTGGGGCATAAAATATAAAAATGCGGAAGGAGGAAAGGATCATACCTGGATGCCGGTGGCAGAGTTGCAGCGGGATCTATACGCGGCAGTGAAAAAGGATGAGCTGCTGAAGAAATACCCTGTATGGAGCCTGAGTGAGAATGGTGCCCAAACCGATAACACAGGACTTCAATTTCTGGAGATACCCAGGGCTGCAGGAACTTTAATGTCTGATGGAACGAAGTACGCGGATTACGCCAATTGTCACAATTACTTTATGCACCCTTCAAATCCCGGATTGTATGACAATCAAACCTGGAATGCGGCAGATCCGGGTAAGCTTTGCAAGGTTGACGGATTGTATGGCAATTATGGCAATACCTGGAGCGCTAAATTCAAAGGCTATGAGGGAGAAGCTCTGGAAAAATTACCAAGGGTAACTACAGAAACCGGAGCTACTATCGGTGGAGAACTCACAGAGGAAAAACAGGCCCGCATGTTCCTGAATTTATATCTTGCCCAGTTTGCGAGGGGCTGGAGCTATACTGCCCTTTATTTGTTGAGAGACCGGTCTGATGAAGCAGGCAATCAGACGTTTGGTTTTTACAAACCGGACTATACACCAAGGAAATCTGCGCTGTATATGCACAATATGACCAGCATTCTGGCTGATAAAGACAGCGGGGATATTCCATTGGGTAAACTCAGCTATGCCATTGCTGGTCTGCCTGAAACCTCACATCACCTGCTGCTGCAAAAAAACAATGGGAGTTTTATGCTGATCGTCTGGGCTGAAAAGGTAAAAGGCAGGGATGAAGTCAAGATTACTTTTGGCAGCAAGGTGTCTGATGTAAAGATCTATGACCCTACGATAAGCATTTCAGCGATCAGCACGCTGAAAAATTCTGATGCAGTAACACTGACTTTGAGCGACCATCCGATGATCGTAGAGATTTAACAATCACCTCGTACTCTAAGTAATTATTGTATTTTTGCAGCATGAAGATCTGGCAAAAAAACGTAAACGTAAATAAAGATATTGAGACTTTTACTGTAGGTAAGGACCGCGAACTGGACCTGCAGATGGCTGCCTTTGATGTACTGGGTTCACTGGCGCATGTAGAAATGCTGGAAAGCATAGGCCTGCTGACTGCAGGGGAACTGGCCGCAGTACAAAAAGAACTCAAAAATATTTACGCCGAAATAGAAGCCGGAGACTTTGTGATAGAAGATACAGTGGAGGATGTGCATTCTCAGGTGGAATGGCTGCTGACACAACGCATTGGTGATGCAGGTAAAAAGATCCATAGCGGCCGTTCGCGCAATGACCAGGTGCTGGTGGACCTGAAATTATTTTTCAGGAGCTGTATAGAGGAGATGGTTGGAAATACTTCCGTTTTGTTTGACCAGCTTATTCAACTGAGCAATACGCATAAGGATAAGTTACTTCCCGGATACACACATTTGCAGATCGCCATGCCTTCTTCTTTCGGACTGTGGTTTGGCGCTTATGCCGAAAGTCTGGCTGATGATATGGAGCTGATGCTGGCCGCCTGGAAGATCTGCAATAAAAATCCGCTGGGTTCTGCTGCAGGATACGGATCTTCTTTTCCGCTGAACCGTACCATGACCACTGAACTATTGGGTTTTGAAAGATTGAATTACAACGTGGTCTATGCACAAATGGGCAGAGGCAAAACAGAGCGTATACTTGCGCAGGCAATGACTTCTGTCGCAGCCACTCTGGCCAAAATGGCTATGGATGTCTGTTTGTTCATCAACCAGAATTTTGGCTTCATCAGCTTTCCCGATGAACTGACCACCGGCTCGAGCATTATGCCGCATAAGAAAAATCCCGATGTGTTTGAGCTGATCCGCTCACGCTGCAATAAGATCCAGGCTCTGCCTAATGAGATCGCCATGATGATCACTAATTTGCCTTCCGGTTATCACAGGGATTTACAGTTGCTCAAGGAAAACCTTTTTCCCGCCATGACTTCACTCAATGAGTGCCTGGAGATGACTACCTTTATGCTGCAGAACATAACCGTTAAGGATGGCATCCTGAAGGATAAGAAGTATGCTTACCTGTTTAGCGTAGAGGTCGTGAACGAGCTTGCTTTAAAAGGTACTCCTTTCAGAGAGGCGTACAAAATCGTTGGAGAATCTATAGAAAATGGTACGTTTAGTCCCGGTGCCGAAATACACCATACGCATGAAGGCAGTATCGGGAACCTTTGCAATGGGGAGATTGAAGGAATGATGGCTGATGTACTTTCTCAGTTTAAATTTGAAAAGATTCATGCGGCAATTCAGAAATTGCTGATTAATTAATATAAAAAAGCAGGTCTTCTCATAGAGGACCTGCTTTTTTCTGGACGCTATCTGTCGTTATTTAAACTCCGACGTTTTGTGGAATTCGATATCCGGATAATCCCGCATGGTCATGTTGATCATGAACTCATTATCTGCCAGGTACACAGAATTACCGTCTTTATCCTCACCAATATGCTGTTGTTTCCTTTTCAGGAATTCTGCCAGTTTGGTCTTGTCTTTTGAGGTTACCCAGTTAGATCTGGTATAGCTCAGCATTCTGAACGCTGCCTTTGCTCCATATTCATGCTCCAGTCTGAAAGCGATGACCTCAAATTGAAGCTCACCTACCGCGCCGACTACCTTACGGTTTCCTGGCTGCATGGTAAACAATTGTGCTACACCTTCCTCTGTAAGCTGCTGTATGCCTTTCTCCAGTTGCTTTGTCTTTAAAGGGTCTCTGTTCTCCAATTCCTTAAAGATCTCGGGAGAGAAGCTGGGAATGCCTTTAAACTGAAGTTTTTCTCCTTCGGTCAAGGTATCTCCGATTTTGAAATTGCCGCTATCATACAAGCCCACAACATCACCCGGCCAGGCCTCTTCTACAATACTCTTTTCATTAGCCATGAAATCCATTGGATTGGAGAATTTGAGTTTCTTATCCTGACGGGTATGGTAGTAAAATTTATTGCGCTCAAATTTGCCTGAACAGACCCTTAAGAAAGCAATTCTGTCGCGGTGTTTGGGATCCAGGTTGGCATGGATCTTAAATACAAAGCCTGAAAAATTCTTTTCTTCTGCAGCCACTTCCCGTTGTTCAGCCTCACGTCCTTTCGGACTGGGCGCAATATTGATAAAGGTATCAAGCAGTTCCTTGATCCCGAAATTATTGATCGCACTGCCGAAGAATACCGGCGCCAGTAATCCATCGGTATATAAGCTCTTATCAAGGTCACCATATACACCGTGTACCAGTTCCAGGTCTCCTTTTAAACCTTCCAGTTCTTTGGCCTTCAGGAAATTGGTCAGATTTTGATCGTTGAGATCGCTTACCTCTATCACCGGGTCACTGATTTTAGATTTATCAGGTTCAAAAAGGTTCAGGTGCTTATTGTAGATGCTGTATACACCTTTGAAAGTATGACCCTGTCCAATTGGCCAGGATAGCGGACAAAGGCTGATATTAAGTTTATTTTCAACTTCATCAAGCAGGTCAAAAGCATCTTTACCCTCACGGTCCATCTTATTGATGAAGATGATCACAGGCGTGTTCCGCATGCGGCACACCGACATCAGTTTCTCTGTCTGTTCCTCTACACCCTTTACACAATCTACGACCAGAATAACGCTGTCTACTGCAGAGAGCGTGCGGTAGGTGTCTTCGGCGAAATCCTTGTGTCCGGGGGTATCCAGAATATTGATCCGTTTACCATTGTATTCAAAACCCATTACTGAAGTTGCCACAGAGATTCCACGTTGCTTTTCTATTTCCATAAAATCGGAAGTATTGCTTTGATTGGCCTTGTTGCGCTTCACAGCGCCTGCGGTGTTGATGGCACCCCCAAACAGGAGGAACTTTTCTGTTAATGTAGTTTTACCTGCATCGGGGTGACTGATAATGGCAAATGTTTTTCGTTTTTCTATTTCCGGGTGAATCATAAAGAGTTTAAAGCCTTGTGCTTAATGAAAGGCTGCAAAGATACTTATAAAATATAAAAGAAAAACCGGCTTTATAAAGCCGGTTTTCTGTGTAACTGATTTTGGTGTGTTTTTATCCCCTTCCGCCTCTGGATGATCTGGAAGAACCTTCTCTTCCGCCTCCCTGGCTTCCTCTGCTTTCAGACCCTCTCGATGACTCTACTCTTGCAGGTTGCTGTCTTTGAGGTTGTACCGCTCTTTCCTGACGCTGAGGAGGCGCTTCCTGTCTCTGCACAGGCTGTTGCCTTGGCTGCTCAGTTCTTACAGGCTGTTGCGGCCTTTCAGGAGCCTGAGGCCTATCTGGTGCCTGAGGTCTGTCCGGAGCAGTAATCCTTGTTGGCTGATCGTTGCCTTGCAGACGTTCGGTACGTTCAGGAACTACCCTGCCTTCAGTTGTTCTGTCTGTGTTCTGACGTCCCTGTTGAATTTCGCTGCTGCGGTCTCTTGCCACTCTTCCCGGATTACCGGCTTTGTTGTTTTCAGTCCGGCCATCCCCGGTCCTTCTGTTGATATCACCGTTTTCTCTTCCGTCCCTTCCATTGCTGCCCGTTCTTTCCGGTCTTGCAGTAGCATAGCCTTCACCTCTTACCGAGGTTCTTGGTGCAGCATTTGCATCAGACCCGCCTCTGCCTGGTCTTGGGTTATAAATTTCAACCCTGTTTCCGCTTATACCACTTCTGCCGGGCCTGGTCGTGCGGTCTACCCTGTAGACATTTACATCACGGCCGGTATAACGTCTGATGTCATCCGCTCTGGGGCCGGTATAATAAGTGTTTCTATTCCTTACATAAGTATTGTTGATGATCGTTGTATTGTTGATGATCGTTATATTTCTTCGGGAATAATAACGGGGGAAACTATCATAATAAATGTTTCTATTTGGAACAAATACCCACCACAACGATGGAATGTTAAAGCTTACATTGATGTTCATGCCAGGACCCATAGGTGCCCATCCATAGTATCCGCCACCACTTCTCCAGCTTACCCAGGCTGGTCCCCATACCGTGTCAGGTATCCATACCCACTGATTGTAGCGGTTGTATACCCACCTTCCGTAGTGAAAAGGTGCCCATCCCCAGTCATAGTTGGATACCCAGGTATTGCCGTATTCGGTCATTGCCCATCTTCCGTTGGTATAGTACGGCCTGAAGTCTGCCTGATCCGCATCCGGCCTCCATACATAACCGTATTGAGGATCCTGTATCCAGGTACCGTAAGGAGAGAGTTCATCATAAAAGGATTGCAGAGAAATGTCTTCATCCTGTGCCATAACCCTTTGTGTGGTTCCGGTTAACAAGAGCAGGAGCCCAAGTACAATAGCCGGCAATTTGATCATGTTTTTCATTGTGTGTGTGTTTAATTTTCCTAACGCTCTTTGTATATCAATTTGAGTTCCAAATCCACTCAAAAGTTTAATCTGTTTTTAAAATATTACATTATACTTATATAGTTTCACCTAATTTAATTGGCCTAAGTGTATTGCTTACACATATATTGTTTTATTTCTTTAAGGCTTTAACGTAGACATGAGTAAGCTTTTCATATAAGATGCATGAATTGACCAGATTCCATAATTATTTATAATTAAGCTCGTGTTAGCAGGAAATTATTTCTTCTTTTGTAGATAAATCAAAAATATGCAAACAGGTACTCTATTTCTCATTCCGGTTCCGCTGACCGAAAACGCATCCAACAAGTCATTTACTGCTTATCTGGGCGATACCATTAATGCAATCAGCACTTACATAGTAGAGAACGAGAAAACAGCAAGAAAATTTTTGAAAGAAGCGGGAATAAAAATTCCGCAGAGCGATCTGCTGATTCACGATTACGGAAAACACAAGCGCGGGAACTCCATGGTCCCTTACTTTAAGGAACTGATGACAGGGAAAGATGTTGGTCTGATGAGCGAGGCCGGATGTCCGGGTGTCGCTGATCCCGGTGCTGAGGTTGTTGCTGAAGCGCACAAAAGGGGCATCAGGGTAGTACCTTTAGTAGGACCAAGTTCTCTCTTGCTGGCTTTGATGGCTTCGGGTTTTAATGGACAGAACTTTACCTTTCACGGCTATCTGCCGATTGACAAAGTGGAAAGAGGCCAGCGAATCAAGGAGCTGGAGCAGCAGGCCCAAAAGAACCGCCAGACACAGCTATTCATTGAGACCCCTTTCAGAAACAATCATTTATTCGAAGATATACTGAAAAATACGCAGCCGCAGACTTTGCTTTGCGTGGCTTCTAACATTACAGGAGAAGAGGAGTACATCAAAACACTCACTATAGGGCAGTGGAAACAGGAAAGGATAGATCTGCATAAAAAGCCAACTATATTCCTGCTTTACAGGCAGTTTTAGCGATACATGTTTTTGCTCTCTATGAAGTCCAGTACTTTGTCAGGAACGAAATACTGTATGTTTTTTCCTTCTTTGATCGCTTTCCGGATAAAGGTAGAAGAAATGTCCATTTGAGGAGTTTCCGTAATGATAATAGAAGGATGATCCTGCCATTCACCCAGGTCTATTTCGGGTCTTGGATACACGTAGATCTGATAATTCTTTAACAGGACCTCATAATTCTTCCATTTTTTAAAGGAAGCGAGGTTATCTGCGCCCATAATGAGTACAAACTCCCTGTCCGGGTATTTCTCCTGGAGATAGGTCAGCGTATCAACGGTGTAAGAAGGTTGGGGAAGACCAAATTCAATGTCACTGACCTTGAGCTGATCCGAATTTTCTACAGCAAGCTTAGCCATTTCCAGGCGGTCGTACATATTGGCCAGACCACTCCTGTTTTTCAGTGGATTATGCGGAGACACGACCAGCCATACCTCTTTCAAGCCGGTAAAACCAGCCATATAACTCGCAATGACGAGATGACCAGTATGAATGGGATTAAATGATCCGAAAAATAATCCTGTCTTCATCTAGTTCTAAAGCTATCTTCCTATAAAATCCCCTACCAGCTGTTCTGCTTCTGCACAGGCGGTCCCCAGATCGTAGTTTTTAAGAATAACATCAAACTTATCTGCATAACCCAATTCTTTTTCCGCCTTCACAAATCGTTCTGCAAGTTTTTCGGCACTATCTGTTCCCCGGCCGCTTAATCGTTCCTTCAGCACCTCAAGAGAGGGTGGCTGGACAAAGATGGCCAGTGCATCTTCTTCGTATTTGCGCTTCAGACGCAAACCGCCCTCCACATCAATGTCAAAAATCACATGCTTTCCTGAGTTCCAGATCCGCTCAATTTCTGATCTTAAAGTGCCGTAAAATGTACCGTTGTATACTTCTTCAAACTCCACGAATTCCTGATGGGCAACCTTGTGAAGAAAAGACTCTTTAGAGATAAAATAATAATCCTTTTCGTTTTGCTCGTCACCGCGCGACTCACGGGTCGTAGCAGATATGGAAAAACTTAATGCAGGAAACTGCTTAAGTAAGTGTTTTACTATGGTGGTCTTGCCTGCTCCCGACGGTGCTGAAAATATAATGAGCTTACCTTGTTTCATTCGTATCGTGTTGTTTTATCCGCCCCGGGGCTACAAAACATTTAAAAGTTGTTCCTTGATCTTTTCTAATTCTTCCTTCATGCCCACGACCAGTTGCTGGATCTGTGCATCATTGGCTTTTGCGCCCATGGTATTGATCTCCCTGCCGATCTCCTGAGAAATAAAGCCAAGTTTCTTGCCATTGGCATCCTTGCTTTTCAGGGTCCCCACAAAATAATCACAATGGCTCCTCAGACGGATTTTTTCTTCAGTAATATCCAGTTTGTCAATGTAATAGATCAGTTCCTGTTCCAGTCTGTTCTGGTCCACATTTATCTTTCCTACATTGTCTTCCAGGAATTGGTTCAGCCTGTTTTTAATCTGAGGAATTCTCAGGGGTTCCAGCGCTTCTACTTCAGAGAAGAATTGCAGGATGTTTTTTATCCTCAGCTCAAGATCAAGTTTTAGTACGGCCCCTTCAGTATGACGAAAATCATTAAAACTATTCAGCGCTTTTGTAAAGGTGCTGTTCAGGATCTCCCAATCCTGTTCATTTACCTCATCGTCAGTATAGCTGATCACCTCAGGAAAAGTTAATGCTGCCTGCAAAAGGTTGCTGGAGTTCGCACCCAGATTCAGGTTGATCTCTTCCAGTTGCCTGTAATATTTGCTCAGCAGGGCCGCATTAATGGTTGCCCCTTTAAGATTTTCTTCTGCTCGTTCAATATTGATCGATACACTAACTTTGCCGCGTTCAATTTCCTTACTGCACACATTGCGCAGAAATAATTCTTTATCAGAAAAGGATCTTGGTAATTTTAAGTTCAGCTCAAGGAACTTGCTGTTTAAAGATTTTATCTCTACTGCGAACTTAATATTGTTATGATCTGTAGAGGCCAGGCCGTAACCTGTCATTGATTTTATCATGTGCAAAGATATAATTTATTGTATAGTCAGGCCTATTTAACTTTTTTTAACTTAGCTGATTGGCAAACAATGGTTAAGTTTACAAAATATTTATTACCGATGAAACCCTATTGTTTAAATATTATCGTGTGTATACTTCTTTTTCTGACACCGGATTCACATCTTTTTGCACAACAAGGCTTCATTCTACGGGGTGTAATTAAAGAAAAAGAGAACGGGAACCGGATTGCTGATGCGCAGATTATGAATCAGAGAACAGGGCTTTCTGTAACCAGCAGTAGCTTAGGGCTTTTTCAGATCAGCGCCACGCTGGGAGATACAATCCTGGTGATGAAAAGCGGCTTTTCCGATTTTTCTGCAGCTGTAAATACCTCAAGCACAGATATGATCATTCTGATGGACCGTGATCGCATGCTTAAGCAGGTGGATATAGTCGGGCAATCCAGGAAAGCGGAACTGAATGACCTCAAAAAAGAATACAGGAACAAAGGCTCCTTTTACCAGGGTAAACCACCTTTTCTCTCTTTTCTGTTTACGCCGTTGACCGCTGTATACGAACTTTTTGGCCGTACACCTAAGAATGCCCGGAGGTTTGGAAAATATTACGAAACTGAGATGGAACAGACACTTATCGATGGTCTGTTCAATGAATCGCTGATCCAGAGCAACACGGAGCTGAAGGGAGCAGAACTGGAAAAGTTTATGCTGGATTATCGTCCGGAATATGAAAAAGCAAAGAACTGGACACAGTACGATGCCATCAAGTACATCAGGGAGTCCAATAAAAAATATACAGATACGTTGAAGAAAAAATAATGCTTCAGATAGAAAGGATCTCGCAGGCTTTTTCGGCGGCAAGCTTTTCCGCATTCTTTTTATTATAATCCCTGCCCACCCCACAGCTTTCTCCATCTACCAGTGCCTGTATCGTAAACAGTTTTGCGCTTTCCCCTTCTCCATTTTGCATCAGGTCAAAGGAAATGTCCTTGCCATGGCGCTGGCACCATTCAATAAGTTTACTTTTAAAGTTGGTCTCTGTCAACTCCAGGGTGTGGATATCAATATAAGGCTTCACGATCCTTTTCATCAGGAAATCTTTAGTGAAATTGTAACCCTTGTCCAGATAAATCGCACCGATCAGGGCTTCGAAGGCATCACCCAGCATAGAGTGGTGCTTGGTTTGCACGTTGACTGTTTTCTGATCAAAGACGATCAGCTGATCAAAACCCATTTTCCTTGCGAGCTGGTTCAGGTTTGCCCTGTTTACGATTTTAGATCGCATTTCAGTAAGAAAGCCTTCTTCTTTGTAAGGATAGCTTTTGAATAAAAGCTCAGCAATAACAGACCCAAGAATCGCATCTCCAAGAAATTCCAAACGTTCATTACTGCTCCGGCTTCCGTTTTTCAGGATTTTTGCAACAGATCTGTGCCTGAACGCCATTTTATACAAAACAGTATTTCCCGGTACAAAACCTAAAATGTTGTTCAACTTTTTAATGAAGTCCTTATCGGATGAAAGATAAAGTTTATATAGGTCAAGTAATGGCATTCATCGAGTTTATTCTTCGTATTTCCTGAATATCACGGATGCATTGTGACCGCCAAAACCGAATGTATTGCTTTGGGCAGCACGGATAGTCCTTTTCTGAGCTTTATTGAAAGTGAAATTCAATTTTGGATCAAAATCAGGATCATCAGTAAAGTGATTGATAGTTGGAGGAACAATGTCATTTTTGACTGCAAGGATAGCGGCAATTGCCTCTATGGCGCCTGCTGCACCCAATAAATGTCCCGTCATAGATTTTGTAGAACTGATGTTCAATTTATAGGCGTCTTCACCGAACAGGTCCACAATGGCCCTGCTTTCAGAAATATCGCCCAGTGGGGTAGAGGTCCCGTGAACATTGATGTAGTCAATATCCGAAGTTTTTAGTCCGGCATCATTGAGCGCATTCGTCATCACCATTTTAGCACCAAGACCCTGAGGGTGCGGAGCAGTAATGTGATTGGCATCAGCACTCATCCCGCCACCTACAAGTTCGGCATAGATCTTAGCTCCTCTTTTCTTTGCATGCTCCAGTTCCTCAAGAATAATAGTTCCGGCACCTTCACCAGCGACAAAACCATCACGGTCTTTGTCAAACGGCCTTGAAGCTGTTTTCGGATCATCATTCCTTGTGGATAAGGCATGCATAGCATTAAATCCACCAATACCTGCTTCATTGATAATGGCCTCAGAACCACCGCTGATGATGACGTCACACATATTCAGGCGAATATAATTGTAGGCATCTATCATGGCATTGGTTGAAGAGGCACAAGCAGAAACTGTGGCAAAATTTGGTCCCCGCAGTCCGTATTTAATAGAAATATGGCCGGGAACAATGTCAATGATTACTTTAGGAATAAAGAAGGGATTTATGCGAGGTGTACCATCGCCTAAAAAGAAGGCCTTCATCTCATCCTGGAAGGTTTTAAAACCGCCTATGCCCGAACCCCAGATCACACCGATGCGGTTGGTATCCAACTGACTGAAGTCAAAGTTACCATCCTTTACGGCTTCTTCTGTAGAAACTAAGGCATACTGAACAAATGGATCTAACTTGCGGGCCTCTTTTCTATCCAGATAATCTTCAGGATTAAAATTTTTCAGCTCACAGGCAAATTTGGTCTTGAATTTTGAAGTGTCAAAACCCGTAATAGGGCCGGCTCCGCTCACACCATTTAACAAACCATCCCAGAATTCCGGGATCGTATTGCCAATTGGAGTGAGCGCACCTAACCCAGTAACTACTACTCTTTTTAATTCCATTTATACGGATTATACGGAGACCGTATTTTTACTTAACGTTTTTCTCTAAGTAAGCAATTGCTTGACCAACGGTACCGATGGTTTCAGCCTGATCATCAGGGATTGCTACATTGAACTCTTTTTCAAACTCCATAATAAGTTCTACTGTATCCAAAGAATCAGCACCCAAGTCGTTTGTGAAAGAAGCTTCCGGGGTAACTTCGCTTTCATCCACACCTAATTTTTCAACGATAATAGCCTTAACTCTTGAAGCAATATCAGACATAATGTTATAATTTAATGGTTAAATAATTCAGTGCAAAGAAAAATAAAATTCCGGCACTTTTCAAATGTTTTTATTTGTCTATCAATTTTAATGTTTTTATTCCGAACATTAAAGTAAAATTAGTTTTATAATTTCGCATTCCTGTTAACATACTTTGTTTTGAATAAAACTTATTTAAAGCTTTCGCTGGATCTCGATTTTGTGCTCATCGCCATAACCGCTTCACTGAAGGATTATATGCTCTGTCATAAGATCAATACCATTTTGAATTTTAATTTCGAAAAGGTTGAAGATCACGTTGTTTACTTTAATATAGATGATGAACCACTCAGCTTTTCAAAGTATTATTTTTTCGTTGAACAGGGGGAAATCGAATATTATATCCTTAACAACAGGAATGCTGAAGGGTTTTTAATACCTGAAATGAACAAGGTTGATTTTTTTATGATCATCCATCAATATGTAGATAAGGAGGATCTTAATTTTATCCTTACAGGATTGAATAAACTACCTGATATTCAGGTTGCTGCGCAAATAAATCCGGCCAAGTTAAAGTCGAATCAGAATTTGATAATGTAATTTTTATATTGTAGGTGTATTAAATACACTATATTTGAATTTACTTTATCAGACAAATAATATTAATAATCAGGTTTGCGCCGGCTTTTTGGATAAAAATCAAAGGCGTAAATCAATAATAAACTTTAAGTAACCAAATGAAACCATTTCATTCTAGAACAAAAATTGTAGCCACATTAGGTCCTGCATCAGCTAAACCGGAAGTATTATACAGTATGTTTAATGCCGGATTAGACGTTTGCCGTTTAAATTTCTCACACGGTTCACAGGCAGATCACCAGGAAGTACTGGATACTATTCGCAATATCAATCAAAAATACAATTACAATGTTGGTATCCTTGCCGATTTACAAGGGCCTAAGATCAGGATTGGTATGGTGAAAGATGGTGGTATCCATTTAGTTAATGGTGCCAGAACTATCATTACCACAAATAAATGTGTGGGTGATGAAGAACGCATCTACATCACTTATGAGGCTTTTCCTAAAGATGTTAAGCCTAATGAGATCATTCTTTTGGATGATGGTAAGCTGCAGATGCGTGTGATTGAGACCAATCTTAAGGACGAAGTGCTTTGTGAGGTTGTTCACGGTGGTATCCTGACTTCAAGAAAGGGTGTAAATCTTCCGAATACAAAAGTTTCTATTCCTTCGTTAACTGCTGAAGACCGGGATAACCTTGAGTTCGTTCTTAAAAACGATGTAGAGTGGATTGGCTTGTCTTTCGTACGTAATGCTGAAGATATCATTGAATTAAAAGACATCATTAAGGCAAGAGGTAAATCTGCAAGAGTAATTGCGAAGATCGAAAAACCGGAAGCTATTGCAAATATCGATGAGATCATCGCTGTTTCTGACGGTGTGATGGTTGCCCGTGGTGACCTGGGTGTTGAAATGCCGATGGAAGAAGTTCCTTTGCTTCAAAAAATGATTGTTCAGAAATGCCGGGCAGCTTCAAAACCAGTAATTGTGGCAACACAGATGCTGGAAAGTATGATCACTACCCCAAGGCCAACACGTGCTGAGGTGAATGATGTGGCCAACTCTGTCCTTGACGGTGCTGATGCTGTAATGCTGAGCGGAGAAACCTCAGTAGGAGAATTCCCGCTGATCGTTATTGAAACCATGCAGAAGATCATCCAGAACATCGAACAAAACAACTATCCTTTCCATCCGGAAAAATTCCTTAAACCTAAAGCGCAAAGCTTTTTAAGTGATGCAGTTTGCGATTCTGCCTGTACACTTGCCAAGCAAACGGCTGCAGTGGGAATTGTTTCCATGACGGTGAGTGGTTATACTGCTTTTGAAATTTCAAGTCACAGACCTAAGGCGCATACTTACATCTTTACAAGCAACAAGTCTTTGCTGAACGCATTGAGCCTGGTTTGGGGTGTTCAGGGCTTTTATTATGACAAATTTGAAAGCACAGACGAAACCATTCAGGATGTGAACGATTTGCTGAAGGCCGAAAAATTAATTAAGAAAGGCGATGTGATCATCAATACCGCTGCCGTTCCAATGGAAGCAAAAGGTAAGACCAATATGCTAAAAGTCACCGTTATTGATTAAAATTCCTTAACAGTCGAAAATTTTTCTACTTTTGCAATCCGCAAAAAGGAGAGGTGTCCGAGTGGTTGAAGGAGCACGCCTGGAAAGTGTGTATACCTCAAAAGGGTATCGAGGGTTCGAATCCCTCTCTCTCCGCTGAAAGGGATGATTTTAATCATCCCTTTTTTATTGTCTTTAAAACCCGGTTCCCTTACCTCAAAACCAGTACACTTCCTGAAGTATTCGGTGGCTATTGCTCCTATACTGCTCCTATCTTACCGGCATTGTTGCAGAATGGCTTCGTAATGTTTATAAGGTCCGGGGGATCATGCAAGGATCATCCAACCATTGAGTAAGGATCATGCAAGGATCATGAAGTTAAGGCATCATGTTTGCTTCATATGCGTTACACACAAAACAAACCAAGATGAATTTAAAATTAACATTCCTTGGACTGCTTTTTCCTGTATGCTGTTTTTCGCAGACCGAAATCGCAATCTCAAGTACAGGACCTGTATACCAGGACAGCATTCCGCAAACCGCTATTTTTTTGAAAAACAGAAATGTGATCTTTCAAAAGGTTTTTACATCTGATCTGCGAAAGGAGGATCTTGCCGACAGGATCAATACCCTGCTCAGTAAAACAGCAGGCTTTCGCTTTGACAGGGGTTGTTACACTTCTGAAGGTGAATTTATTGGCAGGATTATTCAACATAAGTTTGATGTAAGAAGATATGAAACTTCTGTGTTCGGAACACCCGCAGCCCTGATGTATCCTTTAAATGCGAATGTGGTGGTGCAGATTAAGGATTATAAATACCGGGTGACCATTTCAGATATCAATTTTAAAGAACCCCGGAAAGAAGCCAAAGAAGAACCAATAGATATTCTGCTCGACGACTACATTACCCAAAAGAATCGCAGCAAAATTAAAACTGGAAAATCTAATATAAAACTTGCTGGCTATCTTAACCAGGATTTTTCTGATATGTTCGATCTCGGCCAATCCCTTACTGCCGGAAGTTTTTAATGGCTGAGTTAAACTGATGATGAATATTAACCGATGTAGCAAAATCAATACGGTAGCATGTGTTGATTTTAGGTTGCAGCATACCTTCCGGAAGAAGGATATAACAATTGAAAATTAAATAAAACACCTATGAAAAAGTTAATTATTTTGGCCGCAGGCCTATTTATTGCAGGTGCAGTTCATGCACAGAGCCCGATAAGACTGGGCGTAAAAGCAGGATTAAATATTCCTGACATCATTAAAGGAGATGGAAACAATGATTTTGATACAAAAGTAAATCCGGGATTCAATGCCGGTATTACGCTGGACATTAACCTGATCAAAGGTTTGGCGTTTACTCCTGAGCTTTTATATGCCACCAAGGGTTATAAGGCAGAGACCGCTTTTGGTGATTTCAGACAAACTACCCATTTTATTGATGTTCCGATTCTTGCCACTATAAATCTTGGCGGGAGCGGCTTAAATCTCGTAGCGGGACCTCAGGTATCATTTTTGCTGTCCACTAAGAATAAATTCGAAAATGGATTTGGAAGTGCTGAACAAGTTATTGTAGAAGACAAATCTGACCGGTTTAAAAAGAGTCTGGTTGGTGGTCTGATTGGTTTTAGATATGACGTGACAGATAAGGTTGATATTCACGGTCGTTATGCGCTGGACTTTCAGAAAAATAACGAAGACGGGTCAAAGGAAACACCGGAGTTTAGAAACCAGGTATTCTCTCTTGGCCTGGGAATTAAGTTTTAACAAACCCTAAATTTTAATACTTAGCCGCCTGATCAGCGGCTTTTTTTATGTCATGTCTTGGATTTGGGACAGTGTGGCAAATGGGCTTATCCTGCAGTCTTTCTTTGGTTAGTTTGTTAGTTAAAGCATTGATTTTCATGGGTATAGTTTTACGTTTAGTGTGTTTTCGTTAGGAGGAACTACCTGCTTTGGCATGGTTATTACATGATTGGTATTGAATTACTTAATGAAAAACAGGGGGAGGCATCCGTTATATAAGAGATTCCCGAACCATAAAAAATGCAACTATGAAAAAATTATTCGTTATAGGATTGGGCTTAACACTGAGTAGTTTTGCACTTCAATCAACAGCTCAGACTTCACAAACTGCTGCAAATGATAAGATGCGGTTTGGTATTAAAGCAGGTGGTAACCTGATGAAAATGGGTAAAGTCAAATTTGGTGATCAGACCTATTCCACAGATTACAAGGCAGGGTTTCAGGCGGGTGTTTATGGTGATCTGCCCATGGGAGGTAATTTTGCCTTTCTGCCGGAAGCTACTTTTACACAGAAAGGCGGGAAGTTAAAAGAAACAGTTGCCGGAAATACAGGTGAATTTGACAGTAAGGTTTCATATATCGACCTTCCAATGCTGATCGGCTATAAGGCTACACCCGAACTTACCGTTTTTGCAGGACCGCAGGTTTCGTTCCTGCTGGCACAAAAATCTACTATTAAATCTAATGGGAACGAATTGGTGTCCAGTTCTGATAAAGATAACTTCAGTAAATCAATTGCCGGTGCTGCTGCCGGACTGAGTTATAGCATCACACCAAACATCAATATCAACGGAAGGTACAATATGGATTTCCAGAAGACATTTAAGGATGAGGTTGATCAGGATAAGGTGAAGAACAGTGGTTTTGCCTTGTCCCTTGGTTATACATTTTAAAAACTAAAACGCTTTCGGACCGTTATTCTAATCGAAGATTAATGCACTGCCTAAATTTTTTAACCTGAAAATTTAAAGTTATGAAAAACAGACAAGATTCGATGCACAATGCTTCAGAGCAGGGAAGGCCGACTTCAGACCGGATGCATCACAACGCAAAAGAGGATAAAAAACAACAGGGAATTACCAATGGCGGCGGCCAGCGGTCTGACCAGACCTCCAATAAGGATAATCAGCGCAAGCGGGATAATCATTAAAATACATGGTGTGTCAAAAAAGGGGGTGTTCTGTCAGAATACCCCCTTTTTTGTTAAGTTTACGACTGATTTATTTAACTTTGAAATATCAACAAGCACTATTCATAATGAACTTAAAATATCTTTTCCCTTTTGTAATCATATTTGTAGTCATTTCTTCGGTTTCTGCTCAAAAACTCACCTATTTGCAAAGCCTTAACCACCAGAGCCGATGGGTGGATTCTGTATTCAACACCTTGAACAGGAGGGAGAAGATTGCACAAATGTTTTTTGTAAGGGCACATACCAATTTGGGGAAATCCTATCAGGATTCTGTTGGGAAAGTGATTGAAAAAGAAGGTTTGGGTGGAGTTATCTTTTTTCAGGGCGGACCAGGAAGGCAGGCGGCCTTGACGAACAGGTACCAGTCTGTATCAGAAGTGCCGCTTTTAGTGGCTTCCGACGGTGAGTGGGGTTTGGGTATGCGCCTCGACAGTACCATTTCCTATCCTTACCAGATGGCACTTGGTGCAATTCAGAATAAGGACCTGCTGTATAAAATGGGGCTGGAAATAGCAAAAGATTATAAGAGAATTGGAATGCACATGAACCTGGCTCCGGATGCGGATGTCAACAACAATCCTAAAAATCCGGTCATCAATTTCAGGTCATTCGGAGAAAATAAATACAACGTTGCCACTAAGGCAGCTGCCTATATGAAAGGCATGCAGGATGGCGGACTCCTGGTGAGCATCAAGCATTTTCCCGGACACGGCGATACAGATGTAGATTCGCATTATGATTTGCCCCAGCTTAAATTTTCAAAAGAACGGCTGGATACCCTGGAGATGTATCCTTTCAAAGAGCTGATCAGGGAAGGGGCTGCCGGCGTTATGGTGGCACACATGAATATTCCGTCGCTTGATCCTACACCCAATATGCCCTCTACTTTATCTAAACCCATCGTTACAGGTATTCTGAAAGAGCAGCTGGGCTTTAAAGGACTGATCATTTCTGATGCTATGGATATGAAGGGTGTGGTAAAATTCTTTAAAGACGGAGAAGCAGATCTCATGGGTATTATCGCAGGTAATGATATTATAGAGCTTTCACAGAACAGTGGCAGAGCGATCAAGCTGGTAAGGAAAGCCCTAAGGCAGGATCGTGTGAGCATCGAGAGAATTGACGAAAGTGTAAAGAAAATTCTTGTCGCTAAATACTGGGCAGGTCTGAACATCCGGGATACCGTAAAAGAGGCGCAGGTTGCGGCTGATCTCAACAGGGAGGAAAGCCTCAGGCTAAGACAGGACCTGGCCAATGCTTCGATGACTATGCTAAGGGGTAAGAACTTTGTAGGGACGTTATTTCCATTTAACAGGACGGTGATCATAAGTGTAGGTACGCCAAACGTTACTGCTTTTCAGCAGGATCTTGGCACATATTATAAAAATTCGATCTTTTATACACTGGATAAGAATGCAAATGCAAATGAGATCGCAAAAGTGATGAGGGATATCAATATGTTTGATCAGGTAATTATCGGTATCCACGATACGCGCGCCCGTCCGGGAAACGGTATGGTACTTAGCAATGACCTGAAACAGTTCATCAGGGATATGGCCCGTAAGGATGCTTTTTTTGCCTTATTTGCGAATCCATATAATCTGGCCTCTATTCCCGGTTTAGAAAACAGCAAGGGCTTGCTGGTGGCTTACCAGAAAGAAGATTTCATGCAGCAGGCGGCTGCCTCAGTCCTAAAGAACAAACTGGCACCCAGCGGTAAATTACCGGTTACTGTAAACAGCTTTTTTAAATATGGCGATGGTGAGCAAACCAGCATTGTTTTACCCTGATCTATTTTAGCTTAGAGGTATAGGATGCAGGGGCTGTTTCAGAGGTCTAGGGATAAGCAGAGTTCTGAGTATGAAGCAATTTTTTCATCTCAGTATTTCAGTGCAGATTAGTTTTATACTGCAAAGTAAAAGGATTAATTTAATATCTTCACCACATGTCCCGGTTACCCCTTAAAATATTACAGGCATCTGCAGGTTCAGGTAAAACGTTCAGCCTGACTGCTCATTATCTTACTTTGCTTCTGGCCGGCGAAAACAAGTACCGCGAGATACTGGCCGTTACCTTTACCAATAAGGCTACTGAAGAAATGAAGAGCCGGATCATGGAGGTGCTGAAGGGTTTTGCGGAAGGTGATCCCTCCAAAAAGATCAGTGACTACCGGCAGATCGTACTGAATGCTCACCCGTATATGAGCACGGAAGAATTAAAAATGTTGTCGGATAAGATCTATCGCAGGATCCTGCACGATTATGGGAGATTTTCAGTAAGTACAATTGATGGTTTTGTGCAAAAAGTGATCAGAGGTTTTGCATTTGAACTGGGGTTGGATGCGGGTTATGGTCTGGAAATGAACTATGAGAAAGTAAAGCAGGATCTGGCGCAACGCCTGGATAAGGCGCTTGACAACAATCCCGTACTACTGCAATGGATTATAGACCTGGCACTTGACCGCATCAACAATAACCTGAGCTGGAATTACCGCCGGGAACTGACCGAGCTGGCCAATGAAATTTTTAAAGAACGCTATCAGCCTTTTGAGCAGGCGATAAAACAGCTTGGTGAATCTGCCGATCTGGACGCCTTGTTTAAGGATTATAATAAAGTGACCCGTCTGGGGATAGAGACATTTGAAAGTGCGATACAGGACCTGGCTTTGCAGGGCCTCCAGATCCTGCAGGTAGAAGATGTGGATGTATCGGTGATGAAGGGTAAATCCAGGTCTCCGCTGAATAATTTATCAAAGATTAAGGATGGCGACCTGACGAAAGTAGCCGGTCTGGGCAAACTGGTAGATCAACCGGAAGAGTGGTTTCAGAAAGGATATGGAGGGAATGCTTATGAAGAACTAAATCCGGTATTGTCACAGCTGCTCACTGCATACCAGGATGGATTAGCTGCTTATCTGCTGGCACTGGCGTTCAATAAAAACCTGTATTACCTCCGGCTGATGCAGGAGATGGCCGTGTTGCTCCGGGATTACAGGTCTGAAAGTCCGAACCTGCTCATCAGCGATGCCCAAAACCTGCTAAGAGGAATTACTGATGATGCCGATGGCAATCCTTCATTTATCTGGGAGAAGATGGGCAACCGCTACCGGCATTTCCTGTTTGATGAGTTTCAGGATACTTCATCTAATCAATGGGGTAGTTTTAAATCATTGCTGACCAATGCCATGGCTACGGCAAACGGCAAGCTTACCGACCACCTGATCGTTGGAGATACCAAGCAGTCGATCTACCGCTGGAGGAACGGCGACTGGAATATCCTGCATCAGCGGGCTAAGACTGATGTTCAGGCACACAATGTGGTAGAAGAAAGTCTGGAAGAAAATTACAGGAGTACTAAAAATATCATTGAATTCAATAATAATCTGTATAGAAAACTTCCTGAAATGATGCAGACGCATCTGAACGGGGCAATAGCCGAGCAGGAAACAACTAGCATCTTAAACTGGTGGCGGCAAAAGGGTTTTGATCATATTGTAAAAGATGTGTATGCTGAAGCAACCCAAAAAATGACACCTTTTACGCTTGACGGAGGAGCCATACATTTCAATGTGTTGAAAGAAGATGAGGAAGGAAAGCCCCTGACTAAGGTCAGCTTCAGAGATCTCTCCCTGTTAAAAATGGTAGAAGAGCTGGATGTGCTGCTGAATGTAAAGCATTACCGGCTTCAGGACATCTGTGTATTGGTCAGGTCCAATTCAGAAGCTGTGGCTACGGTTGAAATGCTGATGAGCAAAGGTATCAATGTCATCTCAGGGGAGGCCCTGCTACTGAACAACAACAGTGCCGTGAAACTGATCATCAATACCTTTCATGTGCTTGGCGGACTGGCAAAGAACACGGCTTTGTATAAGGCAAACTGTATCAGCATTTACAGCAGACTGGAAGAAAAACATCTGAAGCCTGAATATTTTTTCAGACTGAAGGAAAAGCGTCTTGGAGAACTGGCTGGATTACTGCCCGAAGCACTGTGCATCAACTGGCAAAGCTGGATGCAGCAGCCTATCCCGGCTCTGCTGGAAAAAATAATAGAAGCCTATGGGTTAGATGAGAAAAAAAATGCGCCTCATCTGCCTTATCTTTTGGCTTTAAGAGATCTCACCGGCAATTTTGCCCAGCATGGCGAGAAAGGAATTGCTTCCTTTCTAAACTACTGGGAAGAGGAGGGTGGCAGGAAAACACTTCCCGCATCTGACAATTCCGATGCCCTGCAGGTCATTACCATTCATAAATCAAAAGGTCTTGCTTTTAAGGCGGTCATGCTGCCCTTTTGCAACTGGGACATTAACGGCAAAGTAAACAGCATATTCTGGGTACCTGCAGAGGAAACACCCTATCATCATTTACACAGTATTCCGCTCAAATACAACAAGGAACTGGGCAGATCGAGTGTCGCAAAGTCTTATTTTGAGGAGTTATTATATAACAATATGGATGCCCTGAATATGCTTTATGTAGCCACTACACGGTCCAGAGAATATTTGTACATCAATACGATGGGAAAAAAAACGGATACGGTCAGCAATATCGGTGACCTGTTGTTCAGGGTATTTTCAGATCAGCTGTCAGAAGATCTCCAGTATACCATAGACGATACTGTGCCTGCTTCAGCGGAAGATGAAGGTAAGGCAGGTCTGATAGAACTGGACTACTATCCTGTATCCAGCCGCCTGAGCCAGGTGTTTGATGCTTCGCTGAAAAGGCGTGACATAGACCTGGTCACAGGAGAGCGCCCCGGAAGAACGGGTACGATATTGCACGAAGTGCTGGCACAGGCCGGTACCGAGGCTGAGGCCAGAGCGGTACTGCAGGATTTGTTGCTGGAGGGTGTGTTTAAAGAAGAAGAGCTGCCTTTCCTGATCAGCCAGATAATGGCTGTTTTGCAGCATACCGGTTTACAGGAAATCCTGAATAAGAGCGAACAAAGTTTAAACGAACGCAGCATCATTGACGTCAGAGGAAAAAGTTACCGGCCCGATAAGGTGCTGATTAATGGAAATGTAGTGACAGTGATCGATTATAAATTTACCCAGCAGGAGAGCGACCGGCACATAGAACAGGTGGATCATTACAAAACACTTTTGCTGGCCATGGGCTATACGGCAGTAAAGACTTATTTGTTCTATGCCGCCACGGGACAACTGAAATTAATTAATGAGGATACAAAAGGGACATAAAGCATGAAGCCATTTTTAAGAGAGGTAGCAGAAGATCTGGTGCTGTGTATGGGCAATGACCTGCAGTATGCTGCCATTGTATTTAACAATAAGCGCCCGGTGGCCTATCTGCAAAATCATCTTTCGCAGATCATCGGCAAGCCCTTCTGGAGTCCTTCATTCTATACTATTCAGGAGTTTTTTGCCTTGTCTTCCGGGTTAAAGATAGCAGATGCCTTTACACAGTTCTTTACACTTTATAAAAAGTACAATGAGCTGATCCTGAAGGAAGGTGAGCCTGCGATAGAGCCAGCCAGGTTTTATCCGGTTGCCAGGATCATACTAAGTGATTTTGCGCAGATAGACAATGACCTGGTCAATGCAGATAAGCTTTTTGAGCAACTGGAAGATTTCGCTTCGGTTGATTACCAGTTTGACTACTTGTCGGATGAACAGCAGGAGTTTCTCCGGGGCTTCTGGACTTCGTATTCTGAGGGTAAGCAGAAGAAACAACAGGAGCAGTTCATCAGAATGTGGCAGCGCATGCCTAAGTTATACCATGCCTATCATCAGGAATTGAATAAAAAGGGCATGACCACTATGGGACAGGTATACAGGCAGCTTGCCGAAGGGAAGGCGGAGCAACCTGGTTTTACGGATGTTTTTTCTAAAGGTAAGTTGGTGTTTGTAGGCTTTAATGCGTTGAGCAGATCAGAAGCAGCGGTCTTTAAACGCTGGCAGGATGAAGGCAGGGCGCTTTTTTATTTCGATACGGATACTTATTACATCGATGATCCAATCCAGGAAGCCGGGTTATTTCTCAGAAAGAACCTTGAACGGACAGGTCTGGTCAATGCGATGGGTGAGGGGAAGGCTTTTATAAAAGCAGAACCGAAACAAGTGAATGTTTACAAAACGCAGGGTCAGACGGCACAGGCCAAGGTTCTGCACAAGACGCTGGAACAGGATTATCCGCTGCTGAAGGAGGAAAATAATGCCGGTAAGATCGCATTGATCCTTGCGGATGAAAGTTTGCTTTTACCGGTGCTGCAAACGATTCCTACTCACTATACTTCAGGAGGAGAAACGCTGCCGGTCAACCTGAATGTAACGATGGGTTATCCATTGGTCGCCTCCTCTATATTCGGACTGGCAGACTTGTGGCTTGGTGTACAGTCACAATTGATCCAGGAAAATAAATCTACAGTAGGTTACAGGGAAGTAGAATCATTTTTATCACACCCACTCACCGGGATTTCTGAAAAAATGCGGGCTAAGATCCAGGAACGTTTGCTGGCAGAACAGCTTGCTGAAGTTTCCCTGGACCGGCTGGCCGCTCAAAAAGGACTTTTTGAATTGTTCTTTAAGAAAACAGCAAACAGTGCCGAAGCCACCAATACTCTTCAGGAGATTTTTAAACGGATACTGGAACAGCAGCTGGCTTCCAAGACCTTAAAGCAGACAGAGGCAGACCTGTTTGTTGCCACAATTAAAGAACTGAACCGCTTACACGATGGTCTGATCTCCTATCTGCCGCAACTGAGTACTGATCAGGAACTGGGCTTCGTCTTGTCCCTGATCCAGAAAGCGATACAGGGTATTGCAGTTCCTTTGACCGGAGAACCGCTGCAGGGGATACAGGTGATGGGCTTACTGGAAAGCAGAAGTCTTGACTTTGAGCAGGTTTACATCCTTGGGGTTAATGAAGGCTTGCTTCCGCAGACTAGCGTGGCACCAAGTTTTATTCCTTACAGCATCAGAAAGGCCTATGGGCTGCCCGTTCTTGAGAACCTGGATGCCATATCTGCATATATGTTTTACAGGCTCATGCAGCGGTCGAAAAAAGTAAGCCTGGTCTATAATGCACAAGCAGATGACAGCAATACCGGTGAACCTACCCGGTTTCTGAAACAACTGGAATATGAAAGCGGGTTTAACTTTAATTATCTGGAACATAAACAGCACATCACTACGGAAAAAAGGTCATTGGTGGTGGTAGAGAAGGATGCGGCTGTAATGGCAGTACTGAACAAATACCTGAGCGGGGAGACTCCATTGTCAGCCTCGGCCCTGACTGCATACGTAAATTGTCCGTTGCAGTTCTTTTACAGATATGTGGCCAGGATAGAGGAACCGGAAGAAATTTCTGAGAACCTGGAGGCCAATTACATTGGCTCTATGCTGCATTATGTACTGGAAACCTTTTATCAGCAATTGAGGCGTACAGATCCGCTGATCAGCAAAGAACGGATAGCGGAACACCGCAAACAAGTCCCTGACCTGGCTGTAAAAGCCTTTGCTCAGGTGATGTTTAAAAATGAAAACCATCAGGTGGCCCATAACGGAATGCAGAAGGTTGTCCTGGCTATTGTAGAGGAATATGCTAACCTGATCCTGGATTATGATGAAAATGAAGCTCCTTTTGAGCTGCTCGATCTCGAGAAAAGAGACAAGATCCGGTTTGGTTTTACAGTTAACGGAGAAGAGAGGTACATTACACTTCATGGAATTATAGACAGAATAGACCGCAGGAATGGAGTGATCAGGATTGTAGATTATAAAACGGGCAGCGACAATCTGAGGTATACCAGCCTCGAAGACGTTTTTGATACCAACGGCGGCAAGCAGAATAAGGCTTTGATCCAGACCTTGTTTTATACTTATGTATTTGAACAGGCCAACGGGCACCAGCTGGTAGAACCTAATCTGTACAGCACCAGAAACATGAGGAAAGAGGGTACGTATTTCATGGAAGGGAAAGACAAAATTAAATTACAGGGGGAACGGCTGGAGGAGATAAAACTGGAGTTTATAACCTTTTTAAGGGCTAAGCTTGGGGAGCTTTTTGATGAGCGCATTCCTTTTATTCCAACAGAGAATGAAGCCGGGTTTATGTATTCTCCCTATCTGACACTTTGCGGGATGTGAGCCAAAGTTTAGTGCCTGTTCCCTCTGTAACAGTATTGTCGTCAATGGTTGAGCGGGGACTTATAAAATTGCATTTAAAAACAATTTTATCTAAGTTTGCGCAAGTTAACATTTGAATATACAATGAGAGAGATTCAATTTAGAGAAGCTTTACGTGAAGCCTTAAACGAAGAGATGCGTAAAAACGAAAACGTGTTTTTGATGGGCGAAGAAGTAGCACAATATAACGGTGCCTATAAAGTAAGCCAGGGCATGCTTGACGAGTTTGGCGAAAAACGCGTTATTGATACTCCTATTGCTGAATTGGGCTTTACCGGTATCGGTATTGGCGCAGCGATGAACGGATTGATTCCGATTATAGAGTTCATGACCTTCAACTTCTCACTTGTTGCTATAGATCAGATCATTAACGGCGCGGCTAAAATACTTTCTATGAGCGGAGGCCAGTTCTCAGTGCCAATTGTATTTCGCGGCCCTACAGGTAATGCCGGTCAGCTGGGTGCCCAGCACTCTCAAAACTTTGAAAACTGGTTCGCAAACTGTCCGGGATTGAAAGTGGTAGTTCCATCTACACCATATGAGGCCAAAGGATTATTGAAGCAATCTATTATAGATCCTGATCCGGTGATCTTTATGGAGTCTGAGGTAATGTACGGAGATAAAGGCGAAGTTCCTGAAGGTGAATATTACCTGCCGATTGGTAAAGCTAATGTGGTTAAAGAAGGAACTGATGTAACTATCGTAACCTTTGGTAAAATGCTGACCCGTGTGGTAAATCCTGCGGTAGAAGAACTGACCAAGGAAGGCGTGAGTGTTGAAGTGATTGATTTACGTACTGTTCGCCCTATCGATTACGCAACCATTATCGCTTCTGTAAAGAAAACCAACCGTTTGGTGGTCGTTGAAGAGGCATGGCCATTGGCTTCTATCTCTTCTGAGATCGCGTTTAACGTTCAGAAAAATGCTTTCGATTATTTAGATGCTCCGGTATTGCGCATTACCTGTGCAGATGTTCCGCTTCCATACGCACCGACATTAATTGCTGCAAGCTTACCTAATGCTGAAAGGGTAGTTAAAGCGGTAAAAGAAGTAATGTACGCAGTAAAATAAGACTGATAAAAAGTAATGAAAATATAATCCCGCAGGTTCATCCCTGCGGGATTTTTTATTTATTTTTGGCGCCATTGTACTTTAAAAATCAAACAGAGAAAAGATGAGTATTCACTCAATGATCGTTGCTACGGAATTGGCAGTAGCAGAAAAGCAGGTTATCGCTACTATTGAATTGCTTGACGACGGAGCAACCGTTCCCTTTATTTCGCGTTACCGTAAAGAGATGACCGGAAGTTTGGATGAAGTACAGGTAGCAGCGGTCCGCGATAGGTTTCAGCAGCTGCGGGAACTGGACAAACGCCGGGAAGCTATACTAAAAGCACTTGCTGCACTGGATAAGCTCACACCGGAACTCGAGTCCAGAATCAATGCGGCAACCAACATTGCCACGATTGAAGATCTCTATCTTCCTTATAAGCCTAAACGCAAGACAAGGGCATCCGAAGCACGTAAAAAAGGACTGGAGCCACTTGCATTATCGATCTTGGTACAAGACAAACAGGATCCTGAGCTTAGTGCCGAGCAGTTCCTGAATGAGGAGCTGGGGGTAAAATCTGTCGATGAAGCACTTGCCGGTGCGCGTGATATCATCGCAGAACTGATCAATGAGAATGCAGATGCGCGTACTTCCATGAGAAGGTATTTTCAGCAGTACGCGGTTGTGAAATCTACCGTGCAAAAGGGAAAAGAAGAAGAAGGAATCAAATACAAAGATTATTTTGACTGGAATGAACCCTTAAAAGCGGCGCCATCACACCGGGTGCTGGCGATGCGCAGGGGAGAGAACGAAGAGATTCTGAAACTGGAGACGATGCCGGCAGAGGATGGAGCAATAGAAATTCTGGAAAAACAATTTATAAAGGGAAATCATGCGGCTTCTGCTCAGGTGAAACTTGCAGTACTGGATAGCTATAAGCGGCTGCTCGGGCCTGCGATGGAGACTGAGGTACGCGGATTATCTAAAGAAACTGCCGATGAGGAGGCCATCAGGGTATTTGCCGAGAATGCAAGGCAACTGCTGCTTGCCGCACCTATGGGTGAAAAGAACGTATTGGCGATTGACCCGGGGTTCCGGACGGGCTGTAAGGTAGTTTGCCTGAATAAACAGGGTAAGTTACTGGAGAATACAGCGATTTATCCGCACAATGGAAACAGAGGAGTTCTGGAAGCATCACAAGTCCTAAAAAGACTGGTCGAAGAACATGCGGTAGAGGCGATTGCCATAGGGAATGGTACTGCGGGCCGGGAAACAGAGGTTTTTGTTCGCGGACTGGGACTCGAAAGTGTATTGATTGTAATGGTCAATGAGAACGGGGCTTCTATATACTCTGCTTCTGATGTGGCCAGAGAGGAATTTCCGAATCATGACATTACCGTACGGGGAGCAGTTTCTATTGGAAGAAGGTTAATGGATCCATTGGCTGAACTGGTTAAGATTGACCCTAAATCTATCGGGGTAGGACAGTATCAGCACGATGTAGATCAGCATAAATTACAGGCATCACTGGATGATACGGTAATGAGCTGTGTAAATGCAGTAGGTGTGGAGCTGAATACGGCTTCCAAGCAGGTGCTGGCTTATGTTTCGGGTCTTGGCCCTCAGCTGGCACAGAACATCGTGAATTACCGTAATGAACACGGAGCCTTTAAAAACAGAGAAAGTCTCAGAAAAGTACCCAGACTGGGTGATAAAGCTTTTGAACAGGCAGCAGGCTTCCTGAGGATCAGAAATGCAGAGCATGCGCTTGACTCAAGTGCTGTTCATCCGGAACGCTATGCACTGGTCAGCAAGATGGCACGTGACCTGAACTGCAGTGTCGCACAGCTGGTGAAAGATGCGGAGTTGCGCAAGCAGATCAAATTGCAGCAGTATGTGAGTGACGAGATCGGCCTGCCTACTTTGAACGACATCATGAATGAGCTTGCGAAGCCGGGGAGAGATCCGCGTGAGCAGTTTGAGGTATTCAGCTTTACCGACGGTATCAATGAAATTGCTGATCTGAAAGTGGGAATGAAACTGCCGGGTATCGTGACGAATATTACCAATTTCGGTGCTTTTGTTGATATAGGTGTTCATCAGGATGGATTGGTACACACCAGCCAGCTTTCAGATAAATTTGTGACCAATGCTGCTGATGTTGTAAAAGTTCATCAGAAAGTAGAGGTAAGGGTAGTGGAAGTGGATGTAGCCAGGAAACGTATTTCCCTTTCAATGAAGGCGGAGCATGCGGTAAAACCTAAGCAGGATCACAAAAAGCAGGGAGATAAAGCAAAGAAATTTGATAAACCTGCAGCACAGCAGAACCGGAATTCCGGTCAGCAGCATAAAAAACCGCTTAAACCTCAGCACAATCATAAAGGTGGCCAAAAGGAGAAACCGCTTCCGGACGGAGATTTGCAATTGAAACTGGAGGCCTTGAAAAATATGTTTAAATAAAGGGAAAAATAACCATTCTCTTCGAAGACTGCATCCTTTGAAGCTTCGCAACAAAGGCGCTGAGGTCTTCTCTGAGAAGGTAATTTTTCTGGCAAATAAAAGGCAGGATTGGTTAGTATCCTGCCTTTTTTCATTCTGTTTTTAAAGCAGAATGAACCTTACAATTCAATCTGCCTTCTGATGCTTTCTTCTAAGGAGATCAGGGTTTCTGTACGCTGAATCCCTGCTACAGCCTGGATCTCCTCATTCAGGACATGCCTGAGGTGGCTTGTATCCCTGCAGATGATCTTGGCAAACATGCTATAGGCTCCTGTAGTATAATGCAGCTCCACAACCTCCTTGATCCGGCTGAGCTGTGCTACGGCGTCCTTATACTGGATCCCTTTTTCAAGATAGATTCCCAAAAATGCCGTGATGTCATAGCCGGCTTTCTGCGGATCTATAATTAAATGAGAACCCTTGATGATGCCCATCTCCTGCAGTTTCTTCATACGGACATGGATGGTACCCCCCGAAACGATAAGATCCTTGGCAATTTCTGTATAGGGCTTTGTGGCGTCCTGCATCAGCTGCTTCAGAATATCGATATCGAGGTTATCAATTTCTAAATTTTGGCTTTCTTTTTTAAGCATCGTTTTAATATTTGATAACGTATTTCAAAAATAATTTAAAATTTCGTAAAAATAAAATTAAATGTTTAAAATATTTGCAACATATTGTGGTTGTTCTTACATTTGTATCAAGCAAGTAAGAAAAAATTCGTTCTTTAAAACTTGTTTATACTCTGTAGGGTGGTGAAATTGGCAGACGCACCTCCTTGTCTCGGTGGTGGAGAGATTGGAAAACCCGTAAGGGCTAACTACTCCTTGAAGGTTCGACTCCTTCCCCTACAGCCAATATAATAATATTAACTACCTAAAAAATATTACTATATTCGTTCTTTATAAAATGTTGGGTGGTGAAATTGGCAGACACGCCTTCTTGTCTCGGTGGTGGGGATTAATGGATAAACGCAGTTTATGGGTTGACCACAAATTAATTTTTGAACTGTAGCTAACTACCCCTTGAAGGTTCGACTCCTTCCCCAACAGCCAGTTTTTTTATGAATAATAAGTTAGTTAAAAACGAGTGACCTTGGATGAGGTTACTCTTTTTTTTTGCACTAAACTTTCGTTCGGATTTCATGGAGACCGGAAAAAGCAGTATTGGTATTCCTCCAGAAAAGAAAAGAGGGGGTTCACAATTGTGAACCCCCTCTTTTCTTTTTCTTCAGATTTGATTAGAATCCGTATCGTGCTCCGATCTGGAACTGATATGGATTACCTGAAGGATTTACCACACCAGAATTATTCACGCGGTAGTTAAATACTTTGTTGGTCGTATCAAAATTTGGAACTGCAGCAGTAGTTGCAGTTTTAGGAATGCCTAGTGCATATAAAGCCTGATTGCCCAGGCTTTCGTTTACACCCCATGTTTTTTTAAGCAGGTTGCCTACGTTGAATACGTCTGCCGAGAACTCCAGATTGTGTGTTCCACGCAATTTGATCTTTTTAGCAATACGCAGGTCTACCACACCAAAGAAACGATTGACCCCTCCGTTACGCTCAGCGATCTGGCCCTCATATTTCAGGATATAATCTTTAATGCTTTGGCTGGCCAGTGGATTGTCGAGCAGAGCTTGCAGGCCGGTACGTACATTTGCAGGTACATTGGCATTGTTCCTGTCAAAGATAAAGGCCAGGTCGTTGGTAGCTACGAAGTCACCGTTGTTGTTCGCACCTGAGGTAAGGCTATAACGTGTACCGCCGATACCTGAATAACGTACACCTGCTGTTACGCCCCAGAAAGTAGGAAGTGTACCATAGATGACCACTTTGTGGCGGAAATGGTTGTCAGAATAGCTCATTTTGCTCAAATCTCTCGGATCATCTTTAACCAGGAGAGATAAAGTGGCAGAGTTAGCCACATTACCATTAAACGAAGTATTGTCTTTTGTGTCATTTAAAGTATAGCTGGCGCTGATCTGTCCATCTTTAAAGTACTGCCAAGTCGCATCAACCACTACAGCAAACTGGTTTACTTTACCTTTACTGTTCAATTCCAGAACCCTGCCAAATTGATTGGTCAGACGGCCTGTTTTCCAGTCGGCAGCACCATTGCTTGGAATCGAAGGAACAAATACGCCCCTGTTGTCCTCATTGGACAAAGTAAAGAAAGGATTTGCCGTCATGTTTCTATCTACATACATATAGTTGTGACGACCCAGGGTAGCGTAGCCGGTTATACCCACTTTCAATTTCTCATTGATCAGTTTGGAGTAAGACAGGTTGGCTTTATAAACCACTGGAATCTGTGCATCTGCTGCATAGGTATTGATGGTAGGCAACTGGAAATTGCTCAACTGTGGCGTAGCAACTGTACCGTTTCTGTAACCCGGGAAATCAGGTCTTGGTACATCAGCACCGAAAACGTCAACCGTTGCCAGGTGTTTACCGTCAAAGGTCAGGTTATTAATGGTTACATAATTGTTTACATCAGAACCAAATATACCGGCACCCAGACGTATATAGTCAGTATGTTTTTCTTCGATGTCCCAGTTGAACTGCACACGTGGCTGGATCAGGAACTGTGAAAGTTTCTGGTCTGTCCTTACGCCGATCGCGTTGAATAGAGTTTCGTTTAGCGGAGAAGTCGGGTACTTGCTGTAGTCTAAACGAAGACCACCAGTGAAATCAAGTCCGAAAGCCAGTTTAGTTTGCATTTGTCCATAGATAGCTGCATTCCAGATGCCCGCCTTTACCGTAGGGTCAGAAACCAATGGCACCTCGCGGTAAAAGCGGTTAGGGATGAGGTTTTCAAAGTTTTGAAGTGAGGTCTGTGCTGTAGCATCTGCGCCGCTATTGGTGTATTCAAAACGTCCGTTCACCTCGCTTCCGTATAGGGAAGTGGCATCAGTGTACATCAGGTCGGCACCAAACGTATATTTTACTTTGTCTGTGTTGTAATAGAAATTGTCTACCAGCTGGAAAACATTGTTGGTAAAACCTTCCTGTCCAAAACGGTGGCCCCCGATCTGGATTGCTGTAGATTTGGTAGAGCCGTCAGTCAGGACAGAGGTCACATTACCAACCACAGCTCTTGGGATTGCGAATCTGAGCTGATCATTTTGTGTACTGGCCTGGAAGGTGTACAAGTGCTGGACCTTCAGTTCATTAGTGACCTTGCTGCTGATGGTACTGCGCAATGTCGCCAGTAAGCTGTTGTCTGCGTTTTTATCATTACCATAACTTTCATAAAAGTTGATGGCTGTATTGTCGGCCAGACCCAGCGGGTTCCTGTCGTTGGTATAGTTGTCACGGATGGTCAGCAAGTTTTTCTCATCAATCTGCCAGTCTATACGGGCAAATGCAGCATCAGAACCACGTTTCTTATCAAAAGAACCAAACTGTGCAGACCGGGCAACTCCATATTTATCCTGGGCGATGGCCTGAAAGGCATTCAAAGTGCTGTTGGTAATATTGAAACGTGCTTCATCTTCAGGATTGTTGATGTCTGCGATAATTAGCGGGCGGGCATCACGCTGGTGGTCCCAACCGACGAAATAATGCAGTTTGTCTTTAATGATCGGGCCACCTAAAGTGAATCCGTACTGATAAGTAGAGAAATCGTTAACGCGTTTGTTGCCACGGATATCGTAAGGACTGGCCAGCCAGCCAGCGCGGCCATAGCTGAATGCGCTTCCGCTGATCGTGTTGGTGCCGGATTTGGTTACCGCACTGATGGTACCACCACCTGCACGGCCGAAAGTAACGTCGTACTGATTGGTCACTACCTTAAATTCCCTTACCGCCTCGATGGAAATCGAGTAAGGAGCACCACTTCTGCTGGTCGTACTTCCGGCAGAGGTCGGGTTTTTGGCATTCATACCATCAATGGTGTAATTGGTTGAAGAACCGAGTTGTCCGGAAATGCCACCGCCGCGGCTCAATGGCGACAAGTCCATCAGTGAGGAGAAATTACGTCCGTTCACCGGAAGCTGGTTCATGGTCTTTGCCGAGATCTCTGTTGATGCGCCAAACTGCTGTACTTTGTTTTTAAGGCCGTTGCCATTGATTTCAACCGCCTGCAGGGTCTGAGCTGCGATCTGCATCTTTACATTAGCTTTGACAAGGTCACCCTGGTTGAGCATATAACCCGATAAAACCTGGTCACCTAAACCTGTATAGGTTGCCTTTACCGTATACGGGCCACCTAATGGCAGCTCTTTGAAGGTATATTCACCCTGGCCATTGGTATTTGTTCTTGTTGTAAAACCGGTTGATTCGTTTTTAACAGATACAGAAACCCCTGGTATAGGTTTGTTCTGTTCATCGGAAATGATCCCGGAAATAGATGCCTGTGTTGTCTGTGCTAAAAGGTCGTTTTTAGCGAGGCAACAGAAAATCAGCATTAAAGCTGTACATAGTAAACGTTTCATCATCGATTAAAAATTAGTTTGATTTTATCGATGACGAAAGTAGCGGTGCTGTGTTATCGCAAAAGTGCTGACGTATTAAGAAATACAGCTGTTCTGTTATCTTATTGTGAACTATATTTGGCGCTGAATTTTTTGTCCAGCTGCTTGTGCAGGTTATCCAGATTGATGTCTCTGCCCTGAATAAATGCCTGTTCTACTTTATTGGTTCTCATATCCAGTGCATCACCCGCAGAGATGAACAGTGTCGCATCCTTTCCGGTTTCCAGGCTTCCCGTTTGCTGATCAATCCCAAGCACTTTCGCCGCATTGAGCGTGATGGTCTGCAGGGCAGCTTCTTTGTCAAGCCCCCAGGCTGCCGCAGTTCCCGCCATAAAAGGAAGATTCCTCTGCTGCCAGTAGCCCTCTATGCTCAGGACTACACTGATCCCGGCATTAGCCAGCAAACCCGCGTTTTTATAAGGCAGGTTCACATCATCATCCGTAGCATTGGGCAAGGAATGCGGCTGTTTTACTACCACGGAAATGTTGTTGTCCTTTAGCAATTTGGTGATCCGCCAGGCCTCGTCTCCGCCCACGATCACCGGAGTGATGCCGTATTTCCTGGCAAAGATTATAGCCGCTGCAATGTCCTTCTCTGCATCAGCAGAAATAAATAATTTTTGCCGTCCGTCAAACAAGTGTTTCATCGCTTCCAGGCGGGTGTTGATCACTTCAGGTTTCGCGGTTTCCGCATAGGCCTTTGCCTCGGCAAAAAACTGGTCAATTTCATCGGCTAATTGCTGAGTCCGTTCCTTTAAGACGTCAGGAGAAAGTACCGCAGCGCCACCCCTGGTCAGTTTTGGTGTAACAGGCCATTTTAAATGCTGGGCATCGTCTTTTTTGATGGCTGCATCTTCCCAGTTCCAGGCATCCAGCTGTACCACAGAAGAACTTCCCGAGAGCGTTCCTCCCTGTGGGGTTACCTGCGCCATGAGTACGCCATTGCTCCTCAGTGTGGCCTGTACCTTAGAATCGGTGTTGTAGGCCACCAGTGACCTGATGTGCGGGTTGAAGGTGCCGATCTCTGTAAAATCCAGCGTAGCTTTCACCGCTTCATATTCTGCCAAGCCTAAATTAGTGATCGTAGAGATGAAGCCCGGATAAATGTGTTTCCCACTGGCATTGATCATATTGGCACCTGCAGGATCAATGCGTACTAATGTGGCATCTCCTGCGCCTGTGATCTTGCCTTTTTCGAAGATCACATAACCGTTTTCTATCACCTTGCCATTGCCAATATGCAGTTTGCCCCCCAAAATAATGGTTTTTTTGTCCTGCGGCTTAGCCGGAGAAATATTGGCCTGTGAAAAGCCACTTAGTCCGGCTACAGACAAGATCAGGGTTAATATATATTTATTCATGGGTATGGCTCCTTTCCTGTTCATTAATTTCAAGAGAATAATCTTCTAAAGTTTCGCAGTGGTACATGCGCTGGCTTTCCGCTACCGGCTTCTGTGTTTTGCTGCCTTTATTTTTGCTGTCCTTCATCTTTTGGATCAGTCTGCTGCGTTCAGCAAGCTGGTCTTTGCGCAGCTGTGCATCCCGTTCCATATCCCAGTAAGGGATGCCATCCACAAAAGTCTTTTCCGCTTTGGCATAGATGGACAGGGGGTTGTCTGACCAGATCACCACGTCGGCGTCCTTTCCTGCTTTCAAACTACCGACCTTGTGGTCTATGTGCAGCATTTTTGCCGGGTTGAGTGTTACAAATTTAAAGGCTTCCTCTTCAGGAACACCACCATAAAGTACAGCCTTCCCTGCTTCCTGATTCAGCCTGCGCGCCATTTCCGCATCGTCGGAATTGAAAGCAGTGGTAATGCCAACATTGTGCATGATCTTTCCGTTGTAGGGGATGGCTTCAGCCACCTCCATCTTGTATGCCCACCAATCCGAAAAAGTGGAGGCATTGATGCCGCGGGCCTTCATTTTGTCGGCCACTTTATAGCCCTCAAGGATATGTGTAAAGGTATTGATCCTGAAACCCAGGCTGTCGGCTACCTTCATCAGCATATTGATCTCCGATTGTACATAAGAGTGGCAGGTGATGAACCTCTTGTTGTCAAGAATCTCAACGATGGCATCCAGCTCAAGGTCCCTGCGTACGGTATTTCCCTTTTTAGCCAATGCGGCTTTGTATTCTTTCGCACGGGTAAACTGATCTACAAATGTTTGTTCAACACCCATCCGGGTTACCGGAAAACGAGTACCGGTGCCCCAGTTGCTTTGTTTCACGTTTTCACCCAGGGCAAATTTAATGAAGCCGTCGGCCCCGGCGAATTTCAGCTCCTCGGGCAATTTGCCCCACCTTAGCTTAATCAGCTGCGATTGTCCGCCTACGGGGTTTGCAGAGCCATGCAGGATCTGCGAGGTGGTTACTCCGCCAGCCAGCTGCCGGTAAATATTGACATCCTCAGAATTGATGATGTCTGCGATACGAACTTCGGCAGAAGAGGCCTGCGCACCTTCATTTATCCCTCCTGTTCCTGCGATGTGTGAATGTTCATCTACAATTCCGGGAGTAATGTGTTTACCAGTAGCGTCAATTACTCTGGCACCGGCGGCAGAAAGGTTTTTGCCAACAGCCCTGATCTTGCCATTCTCCAGAAGAATGTCACTGTTTTGAAGAATTCCTTCTTTTTCATTGGTCCAGATGGTCGCATTTTTGAGCAATACCGTTTCCTGTTTCGGAGCCGAAGCCGTACCGAATGCGGTAAATGGGTAGATCACGGTACCTATAAATTTTTGGGCCTCCGGTATTTTAACCTGCGCCTTATTTAGGCTGTCTTTTTTGTCCTTGTCCTCCTTCCTGGCGATCAGGTAACGCTTGCCTTGTACCCAGTTTTCTTCGATTACCGTGTTTTTCCTGAACAGGCTGTCGCCTGTCACAATGAAATTGGCCAGCTTTCCCTTCTCGAGGGTGCCTGCCTTGTCCGATATGCCGATCATGGATGCAGGGATTTCAGTAAGCGCGCGCAAGGCCTGGCTGCGGCTCAGTCCGTTGTCTATGGCCAGGGAGAGATTCGTCCAGAAATCCTTTATATTTTCCAGCCCCTGGGTGGTCAGGGCAAAGCGGATTCCTGCTTTTTCCAGTACAGCCGGATTTGTCGGCTCCATTTCCCAGGATTTCATTTGTGTCAGGGTGATGTTCCTGTTTTCTATGCTGTCTTCTACCTCGTATACCTTGCTGAAAGCGAGCGGAACAATAAGGCTCGCACCTGTGGCTTTTACCGCATCAATCCGCTGATATTCATCTCCTCCGGATTTGATGATGTACTGTTTGCCAAACTCTTTAGCTATTTTATCTGCACGAAGGACATTCTGCCAGCTGTCTGCTTCAAAGATCTGGGGAATACCCTGTTGCTTACTGAACTCTTCCAGTGAAATGTTGTATTCTTCTTTTTGTTTTCCATACCACTGTGCATCGTAATAGGTCTGTCGCAGCAGGGCAATAGAACCCATAAGCGAACTTGGGTAGTCATTTTGTGAGGTTCCTTTATTGAACGAATAACTGGCAGCCGCATCTGGTTTTAGTATGATGTTGTTCTCCCGGTCATCGTTTAGGGTAACAACCGATGAGGTCCCACGGGCAATGCCGTCCCGGTTAATTGCATTTACGCTGCCAAAACCCGCCTTGCGCAGTTCTTCAGCTTTTTTTGGGTCTGCAGTAAATAGCGTATTGACATGGGTCTCAGGTCTGATGGCCTCATTCCAGCCATAAGCACCTTTCTTGGTAGATGTAAATATAGACTGACGCCCGCTTCCGCCGTTTCTGTTTACCTCAGGCAGTCCGTAGCCTGTAAATGCATCAATCAGAGAAGGGTAAATGAATTTCCCTTTCAGGTCTATAACTACATAGCCTTTGGGTATTTTCAAACCGGGTCCTACGGCCTCTATGGTTTGACCTTTGATCAGTAATGTACCGTTGGAAATGGTTTGGCTGGCATTGACTACAATTGTGGCGTTAGTAAAGGCATAAGTTCCCTGTCTTATGTCGTAAGAACCGTTTACAGGGTAAGTTTTTTGTGCGAATAATAACGATGCAGAGAAGATCAGGGCCAGGCTAAGCAGAACTTTCTTCATAAACATTAGGTTAATGGCCTAAATCTATTACAAAAAAATGAAATTCTTTGGTGTTATAGCTTTATTTTGATGTTTGAGGTTCGGTTTTGCTGGTTTTTAAGGTGTTGGTGTCTCAGTTTTTTGGTTTTGCAGCGAAATATGTCATTCTTGTCAGAAGAAAGTTAAATAGTTTGTGCAACTAATGGTTATAACGGGGATTTCGAACAAAGATGGCTGACAAACATAAAGCTCCTTTTGAAATTGATTTGGCCTGGATTAGTTTAAAGAAAGAACCTGCTGTCCGACAGGACTGAGGCAAAACCCAAACAGAAGCGTACCTGCTTCGGAAAACAGGTGCCTTTTTCCGAAGCGCTGTCGAAACTGTTACGGAGCTGCCCCGGAGCTGGTAGCTGTTAACCCCCTTTGGTTCGGTATTTAAGAAAGGCGGCAGGTAATGCTTTAATCTGCTCCACTTTGATCTGCCGGTAAAATACCTCTGCACCTTCCGATTGTATCTGTATTTTCCCCTTGCCGAGCGGAGATTCAATGCCTTTGTCTATTTGTTTGTTGTGGTAAAGGACCATCATCACTTTGCCGTTCATAACGTGTATGCTGGTGTCACCATTGCAATACAGATCTACGGTATTCCATTCCCCTGAAGGGTTTTCGGCATCAGTGACTTTTTTGCAGAATCTTCCTGTTTTACTGTCTTCCCTGAATGTCGTTAAAATGCCCAGAGGGTTATAGATATAAGGGCCATCGCCTGTTTTTATGGCCGGAATATCTGCTGCCCCGCCGGCAACGCCCCAATAGTCCCCGCAGTCGCCCTCATCTATCTGAAATTCCTGCGAGCGCATCCATGAGCCATAATCTGCACCGTAAGGACCGACGGAATGGTAAAGCAAACCACTGTCTTTACTGGCATTCTTCTTTTGCCCCCACTTCAAGGTTCCCCATTTGAACTGAAGCTGCAGGTGGTAGTTTTCATATTCTTCTTTGGTCGAGATCGCACCCCAGCCCTGTCCGGAAATGCGAATGACGCTTTCACCGTCGAGTTTCACTACAGTAAAGACCTTTAAAGGGTCGTTGTTCAATCCGAGCGGCTTTCCGCTAATGGCTTTTCCGTTGTCGTCATATTCAGGTGCGAGGTAAGTATCCCAGCCGTTTAGATTTTTCCCGTTGAAAAGGGATTTCCAGGAGCTGTTCTTCTGACTGGTAAAGCCCAGGATAACTGCACAGAGCAGGATTAAGGAGGATAGCTTAAAAGAGTTCATATCTGTTGGTTAATCCATTCAATATAAGGATTTTTATGCAATGAGAAGACGTGTATGACCCCTTAAATTGTCGTACCTGCACCCTCTGTTTGGAGGATGTGTTACTCATGTTTGTAGTAAGGAATTTATGTATTAACTTTTAAAACAAAGGATTATGAAAAAGAAGCAATTCAGCATTATCATCAGCGCTTCCGCTGAAAAAGTATGGGATGTTCTGCTGGGACAGGATACATACCCGGTCTGGACCTCGGTGTTTTCAGAAGGGTCCAGGGTAGAGACCGACTGGAAGAAAGGGAGCAAAGCGCTATTTCTGGACGGAAAGGGATCGGGTATGGTATCGGTAATAGAGGAAAACATTCCCAATGAATTTCTTTCCATCAGACATATCGGTGAAGTGATCGGCGGTGTGGAAGATACGGAAAGCGAAAGGGTCAAATCCTGGGCGGGAGCTCATGAGAATTACAGATTGACTGCAATAGACGGAAAAACAGAATGGCTGACAGAGATTGATCTGTCACCTGAGTGGGAGGGTTTTTTTGATGAGGTATGGCCTGAAGCGCAGGCAAAAGTAAAAGAGCTGGCTGAAAAGGACTGATAATCTCAAATATCTTTATTACTTTCATGCTCATTATTTTTTATTATGAGTACCTCAAACAGAAGAAAATTTATCGGTACTGCTGCAGCCCTGGCCGCTGGTACAGCAGTAAGCGCGGCAATGCCCTCAAAAAGTATGGAAAAGAAATACCCTATATCGCACCATGTGCTTTTTTGGCTGAAAAATCCGGATTCTAAAGAAGACCGGGATAAACTGGTAGCCGGATTGAAAAAATTAATTAAGATAGAAACCATCCGCGAGCTGCATGTTGGCGTGCCTGCGGCAACAGAAGAACGTGGTGTGGTAGACAGCAGCTGGAGTGTGTCTGAACTGATGTTCTTTAGTGATCTTGCTGGTCAGAAAATCTATCAGGATCATCCTTTACACCAGGCGTTCATCAAAGAATGCAGTCCGCTTTGGTCTAAAGTGATTGTTTACGATACGACAGCGGCCTAAAATAGAATGGTTCTAAATTTAAGTATTTGGCTGAGGCTTTCCTGAGAATAGTACTAAACCATTAGCTTTGAAATAAAAAAAATTATGTATCAGATCTTAAAGAGTGCACATTCAGGCTGGCGCTATATTGTTTTAATTTTATTGTTGCTGGCTATAGTACAGGCTGTTGCGGGATGGTTGGGGAAAAAACCATATACTGAAGGCAACAGGAAGTTAAATGTATTTACCCTGATTTCTGCTCATATACAACTGCTTTTTGGCCTGGTGCTTTATTTCCTGGGTGAATGGTTTAGGGCAGACAGCTCTGCCGCTTTGGGCCGTTACTGGAAAATGGAGCATATCGGGATGATGGTTTTTGCGATCATTCTCATTACCGTTGGTAATGCGAGGTCTAAGCGCGGAGATGATGCGGGGGTAAAACACAGAACCATCGCACTTTATTTTGGTCTGGCGCTGATTATGATCATAGCTTCTGTTGTGGCTATGGTAAAGGCAGATCCAACACGTTCATTCTTTGGTGTTTCATAAATTTTACAATTTAATTTTGCTTTGTAGTATTTATTTATATTTTTGTGACGCATGATTAACAATATACATACCTGGCAATGGCGCAGTACTTCTCAAAAAAGTCTAGTCGCAGCTTTGTGTACCTTATAGTTTATCAACCTAAACCAACCACATTGAAAACCCGACGTAGACCACACGTCGGGTTTTTGCTTTTTAAAAAATTGAAGAATTAGTTTTATGAAGAATTACATCATCAGCACTACTTATAAAAAAAGGCTTGCAGATACCACTACTCCGGTAAGTATCTACCTGCGTCTCAGGGATGTGTTTCCCAATACTTTATTGCTGGAAAGTTCGGATTACCATAGCCGGGAAAATTCAGTGAGCTATGTCTGTGCGGAGCCGGTGGCAGGGATTACCCTGCAGAATGGAGTTTTGTCTTCTTATTTTCCTGACGGAACTAAAGCGGAAAAGACTGATTTTGTACTTACAGAGGAGATCGATGCCTTTAAAGCGCTGTTTACTCCCGGAGCAGTAGAGGATAAACGGTACATTTCCAGTGGTTTGTTTGGCTACTTTACCTGGAATGCAGTACAGCATTTTGAAGATATCGTATTTTCGGCGGAGTCGCCGAAAGGCGAAGAGATTCCGCTGATGCAGTATCATATCTACAGATATATCATTGCGATAGATCACTTCAGAAATGAGGTGACCTTGTTTAAAAATACCTTTAACGGGGATGATGATGAGGGACTGGAAAAGGTGGAATACCTGATCCAGAATAAGAATTTTCCTGAATACAGCTTTAAGACGAGTGGTGAGGAGACTTCAAACCTGAGTAATGAAGCGTTTATGGAGATGGTGGAAAAGATGAAAAAGCATATCCTGAGGGGTGATGTGTTTCAGATCGTTCCTTCAAGGGCGTTTAAACAGGGGTTTTTAGGGGATGAATTCAATGTTTACCGCTGTCTGCGTTCTATCAATCCTTCACCGTATCTCTTTTATTTTGACTACGGGAGTTTCAAGTTGTTTGGCTCTTCACCGGAAGCGCAGATCACCATAAAGAACAATATTGCCAATATATTCCCGATCGCGGGGACTTTCAAAAGAACGGGAAATGATGAGGAGGATGCTGAACAGGCCAGGAAACTGGAGCAGGATCCTAAAGAAAGTGCTGAACATGTGATGCTGGTAGATCTGGCAAGAAATGACCTGAGCAGGCATTGCAGCGGGGTACAGGTGAAGTCTTTTAAAGAGGTTCAGTATTATTCTCACCTGATTCACCTGGTGTCTAAAGTGAGCGGGACCTTACAGCCTAATGTACCGGCATTTAAAGTCGTTGCGGATACTTATCCTGCCGGAACGCTGAGCGGGGCGCCGAAATACCGGGCCATGCAGCTGATCGATGAATATGAGGGGCTTGGCCGCAATTTTTATGCAGGAGCATTGGGGTATATGGGTTTCAATGACGAGTTTAACCATTGCATCATGATCAGAACTTTTATGAGCAAAAACAATGAACTGCACTACAGAGCGGGAGCAGGTATCGTGGCCGATTCTGTTGCTGAGAGTGAATTAAATGAGGTAAACAATAAGATTGCTGCCTTGCGCAGGGCAATTGAAATGGCTAAAGAAATATAAAATGGAAAGCAATACTAAGGTGCAGAAGAAAATACTGGTAATAGACAATTACGATTCCTTTACGTATAACCTGGTGCATTTGGTCAATGAACTGGACCGGGATGTGGAGGTTTGGAGAAATGATAAATTCGAACTGGCCGATGTGGATCAGTTTGACAAGATACTTTTGTCTCCGGGACCGGGGATACCGGAAGAAGCAGGGCTGCTGCTGGATGTGATCAGGACGTATGCACCTACAAAAAGTATCTTTGGGGTATGCCTTGGTCAACAGGCTATTGCGGAGGCTTTTGGTGGAACTCTGCTGAATCTGGGCAGGCCGATGCATGGGGTCGCGACCCCTATCGATGTACTGGACAGGATGGAGGTGATCTTCAGAAATTGCCCTGAGGTGATTCATGTTGGCCGTTACCATTCATGGGTAGTAAGTGCTGAAGGGTTGCCGGATTGTTTTACGGTGACTGCTACAGATGCAACGAAGGAGATCATGGCCCTGAGGCACAATGAGTATGATGTGCGCGGCGTGCAGTTTCATCCTGAAAGTGTACTGACGGAATATGGTAAACAAATGATGAAAAACTGGTTAGAGAGCTGATATGAATATTTTAGATCGAATTGTACTGCGTAAAAAGGAAGAGGTGGCTTTGGCCAGACAGATGGTTTCAGTGAAGGAACTGGAGACCGGCCTGCATTTTGGACGTACACCTTATTCTTTTAAGGATTTTCTGCTGGATGAACAGCGTACCGGCATTATTGCCGAGTTCAAGCGCCGGTCACCATCAAAAGGAGTGATTAACGATAAGGTAACTGTAGCAGATGTGACTACGGCTTACGCTGCTGCGGGAGCATCTGCGTTGTCGGTGCTGACGGATACAGATTTTTTCGGGGGATATCCTGCTGACCTTTTGGAGGCGAGAGCGAATAACAGTATTCCTGTTTTAAGGAAGGATTTTATGATCGATGAATACCAGATCCTGGAGGCCAAGGCCTGGGGAGCAGACATCATCCTGCTGATCGCCGCAATACTTACACCCCGGGAGATTGTAAGTCTGTCAGGACTGGCAAAAAGCCTGGGCCTGAACGTCCTGCTGGAGGTTCACAATCAGGATGAACTGGAACGGAGCATTTGCGCTGATCTGGACGCGATAGGTGTAAATAACAGGAATCTGGCTGATTTTACAGTCAATATCCAGACTTCCTTTGATCTGGTAAACCAGATTCCGGATGAGTTTATGAAGATCTCCGAAAGTGCGATCAGCGCGTCATCGACGATCAATGAACTGAAACGCGCAGGGTTCAATGGTTTTCTGATCGGGGAAAACTTTATGAAAACACAGGATCCCGGAGCGGCAATCCGCTCATTTGTCAGTGAACTGATCTCGGTATAACTTTTGTATCTTTGTACTTTACATGGGAAAACAGAAATTTTACGATACGGCGCTAAAGCAGGAAAGAGCAGTACTTGTTGGGGTGATTCGTCCGGGTGAAAAGCCGGAAGAGACCCGGGAGTACCTGGATGAGCTGGCTTTTCTGGTCGATACTGCAGGTGGTTTGGTGGAGCATGAGTTTACACAGAAAATGCTCAAGCCGGACCGCGCGACTTTTGTGGGTACAGGAAAACTGGAGGAGATACAGGCTTATGTAAAGTCTGAAGAGATAGATATGGTGGTATTCGACGATGAGTTGTCGCCATCACAGCTGAGGAATATAGAGCGTGAACTGCAGGTGAAAATACTGGACAGGAGCAACCTGATCCTGGATATTTTTGCAGGCAGAGCCCAGACTGCTCAGGCCAAGACGCAGGTGGAACTGGCACAGCTTCAATATTTACTGCCCAGGTTAACGCGTTTATGGACTCACCTTGAGCGTCAGAAAGGTGGTATTGGTATGCGCGGGCCGGGTGAGACGCAGATCGAGAGTGACAGAAGGATGATCCTTGAAAAGATCTCCCTGCTGAAAACAAGACTGAAACAGATCGACAGACAGAATGAAACGCAGCGCAAGAACAGGGCGCAGCTGATCCGGGTAGCACTGGTGGGGTATACGAATGTGGGTAAATCTACCATCATGAATATGCTTTCCAAGTCTGAAGTGTTTGCAGAGAATAAATTGTTTGCTACGCTGGACACTACTGTCCGGAAGGTGGTGATCGAGAACCTGCCTTTTCTGCTCTCAGATACGGTAGGTTTCATCAGAAAGCTGCCGCATCATTTGGTGGAGTGTTTTAAATCTACACTTGACGAGGTCCGTGAGGCAGATATACTCATCCATGTCGTGGATGTATCGCATCCTAATTTTGAAGATCAGATCAATGTAGTGAATGAGACGCTGAAAGATCTGGGTGCAAGGGACAAGGAAACGATTATGGTATTCAATAAGATTGATGCCTATGTGAGCCCCGAACCTGATCATGAAGATGAGGAAAAGGTGGTGCTGACGCTGGAAGACTTTAAAAAGAGCTGGATGGGTCTGCACAATGCCCCTGCTATATTTATCTCGGCAACGCAAAAAGAGAATTTAGAAGAGTTTAAGCAATTATTGTACGAGAAAGTTGTCGCTTTGCATACCGAGCGCTATCCTTATGATAAGTTGTTATATTAGTAGAAGAAAGGAACATTATGGAAAGTAAACGTCAGCAGAAATTTGCAGGATTGATACAAGAGGAATTGGCTGCTATATTTCAGCGTGAAGGATCTGCTTATTTGCCAAATACGCTGGTGACCATTACCAGGGTTCGCGTATCGCCGGATCTTGCGGTGGCAAAGGTTTACCTGAGTTTTTTAAATACCAGCAATACTACTTTGTCTGTTGCAGAGGTGAATTCCCATACAGGGGAGATCAGGTATAAACTGGGGGCAAGAATCCGTCACCAGGCCAGGGTGGTTCCTACACTGACCTTCTTCCTGGATGATACGAATGAGTACGTGGAACATATGGATAAAATCTTTGATAAAATTTCCAGGGAAAGAAAAGATACTGAGGAAAAGGAAGAAGAATAATACCTGATAAACGGAATGCATTATGGGAAAGATCGTATTTACATTGTGCTTGTTGTCAACGCTCTGTTTTAATCTTCAGGCTCAGCCGGCACTAATGGGAGGGCTGGAGAACTTCGTACTCAAAAATCAGGTCTATCCGCTGTATTCTATGCAGAACTGCATAGAAGGTTCAGTGTCTGTGGGTTTTAAGCTGAATCGGAAGGGGGAGGTGTATTATTCGCAGGTGCGCAGTGGTATGGGGACTGATCTTGATGATGAAGCGTTAAGACTGATCAGAATGAGCAGCGGTAAATGGACTGTGCCTCAGGACCATGATTCTGCTGTGGTGATCATCGTGCCCATAAATTTCAAACTTTCCGGATACGATTGTGCAGGCAAGAACAAGGCGGAAATACAGGAAGCCATCAGAACCTATAAAAGCAACGCCGGCCTGACAGATGCCGTATTGAATTTCTATAAAAATAAAGCCGCAGGAAAATTTACCAGAGAGGAAGAGCAGAAGATTGTGGCGTTAAAGAACAGCCTGGGTTATGACGAGGCTTACCTGAATAACCGCATCACTGAAGGAAAGAAAAAATTAAAGCAAAAGGACAGACAGGGTGCCTGTGAAGATTTTACGTTTGTAAAGTATATGGGCTCGGATCTCGCGGATGAGCTGCTGGCGAAGTATTGTAATTAAACAATAATGTTAATGGCATCCGGAATTATCCTGGCTTCTATCTGATTGGTTTTTCCCAAATACTCTCCGTCTACCTGAAAATGGGCTTTGTGTTTGGTTTTTATACTCAGGCTGCTGGTCTGGAACAACTCAATGTTTTTAGGGTTAAGGCTCATATTGGTAAATCTTAGTTTTAGAATCTCCATTACAGAGTAGGTTTTTACCAGTACTATTTCAAAAACATGGTCATCCAGCCGGCCATCTGGATTGATCTTTAAACCGGTTCCGTACATCGTAGCATTCGCCACAACTACCATCGCTGCTTCCGATCTGATGGTTGTACCTTTGATGTTAAATTCGACGATCATTTTGTGGTGGCTCCACAGGGCTTTCCATGCTGCTTTGGCATATCCCAGCATTCCACGCTCGGACAGGGCATCAAATTTCTTTACCAGGTAGGCATTGAAGCCAATGTCTGCAAGGTGAATACAGAGCTCATTGTTGACCATGACGACATGGATCTTCCTGGGGCTGCCGTTTACTGCTACATCAAGTGCCTCATTTAAGGTAAGGGGAATGCCCAGTTCTTTTGCCATTCCGTTGGCTGAGCCGGCGGGGATAATGCCTACAGGGGTATTGCTTTTCAGCAGGCATTCTGAAACAAGCTTCAGGGTGCCATCTCCGCCAACAGCAATTACCCTGTCGGCCCGGGCGTCTGCGATCACTTTTTTGAGCTTATCCGGATTACAGTTTTTAGGGAGTTTGTAGATTTCGGCGGTATGCACTGAGGACTGAAAATACTCAGGGATCAGTTCGCCGAAATTTAATCCCTCACTTCCGGAGCCGGGGTTGACAATAAACAGTAACTTGAGTTTCAACTTTATAATCCTTTATGATTTGCTAATAGCACAAACAACTGCAGACATACTCTGTTTTAATTATTAATGAATAAATCTGTATCTGTAAAAGTATACCATGGCTATGGCCATACACACAATCTTGTGGTGTATGGCCATGTTTTTAAACACAAGGCCAGAACGAAGCAGGCTTTCAGTACCAATATTATCGTAAACATCATTCACCTGTTTAAATTATTCATTTTAAAGCCTTACCCCTTTGTTCAGGTCAGGCTTACATTTAATGGTCAGGAAGTCTACCAAAAAACAGAATATGACGGGTTTTTTAAATTCGAATGGGCGGCTTATACTAATGTCGAGGCTGGATGGCATGGGGTAAAAGTGGAGGCGATCGATGCGCATGGACTGGTGCTTGCTGTAGGGATGGGAGATATATTCGTTCCGCACATTACGCAATATGCCTTCATCTCTGATATTGATGATACCATTATGGTCTCTCATTCTGCAGCAATCGGAAGAAGACTACGGGAATTGTTCATCAAAAACCCGAGAACCCGCAAGACTTTTAAAGACGCTTATACGCATTATCATCTGCTGGCTTTTTCACATACAGAAAGGGATCAGCCTAATCCTTTTTTTTATGTATCGAGCAGTGAGTGGAATTTATATGATTATCTCGTGGAGACCTTCAGGTATAATAAATTGCCCGAAGGGGCATTTTTACTAAATCAGATCAAACGCTGGAAGGACCTGGTAAAGACAGGTAAAACGGGGCATGAAGGAAAGCTGATGCGTGTGATGCGGATACTGGATGCCTTTCCCAATCAGAAATTTGTTTTTTTTGGAGATAACTCTCAAAAGGATCCTGCGATATATACGGCCATAGCTGAAAAATATCCGAAAAACATTGAGGCAGTTTATATCAGGAATGTCCGGAAGGAAAAGGAAGTCTCTGCGCTCGGATTTTTAGAGAGGATAGCTGCTAAGGGAATTAAAACGTGTTTATTTTCCAGCAGTGCTGAGGCCATTGCGCATTCTAAAAAAACAGGTCTGATTACAGATATCAGCTGATGGATTTCCCAAATGGAGTGAATGCGAGGTTCATCAGTTTGAAATGCTGCCTTCCGAATGGTATACCTATGATGGTGATGCAGAGCAGCAGGCCAAAGAAGAGGTGTGTCAGCGCTATCCAAAAGCCTCCGAAGATCAGCCAGATGATGTTCATTACAGTGGACAGGCAACCGGTATTGGATGAGGTATCCGTAATCTTTACCCCAAAAGGAGCGAGGCCGACTATTGCGAATTTAAAGCATTGCAGACCGAAGGGGATCCCTACTATGGTGAGACACAGAATTAATCCACCGATGATGTACTCAAAAAAGATGAACAGTCCGCCAAATATGATCCAGATGATATTGCCTATAAGATTCATTTTCTGATTTTTTATTGAGATGTAGTCTTTATAGATTAGTTACACAATTTAATGTTTTTTATTATTGTAAATGGTTTTCAGATTACCTGATGATGAAATTGTTTTCCCCAATCCTGAACTCGCAGATCCTGACGGGTTGCTGGCTATTGGGGGAGATTTGCGTGTGGAGCGCTTGCTGCTGGCCTATGAGAACGGAATTTTCCCCTGGTTTAGTGAGGATGATCCGATCTGCTGGTATGCACCGCATGAGCGCTGTGTGATCTTTCCGGAAAAGGTGAAGGTAAGCAAGAGCATGGCTAAGGTAATGGGCAGCGGGATCTTTACCGTGACTTGGGATACGGTATTTCCTCAGGTGATTGGGCATTGTGCAAAGGCAGAGCGGAGGGACCAGCCCGGAACCTGGATCACCGGACAGATGCAGCAGGCTTATATTGAACTGCAGAGGCAGGGTTATGCCGCAAGTGTGGAAGTCTGGATGGACGGGCAACTGGCAGGAGGACTTTATGGTGTTCTGATCAATGGGGTGTTTTGTGGGGAGAGTATGTTTAGTCTGGTCAGCAACGCTTCGAAGACTGCTTTGACCTGGCTTTGCAGGACGGGAAAGTTCAAACTCATCGATTGTCAGCTGCCAAATGATCACCTCATGAGCCTTGGTGCAGAGATGATAGAGGGTGCGGACTATCTTAATCTCTTAAGGGGTTAATTCAGGATTTCCCGGATGTCTTCTTTACTCAATGATTTGAAGAAGCTCTCTTCTGTGGTGATGAGTGAATTGGCCAGCCTTTTTTTGCGGTTTTGCAAGGCCAGGATCTTTTCTTCTACCGTGTCCTTGGAAATAAATTTATAGATAAAAACTTTTTTATCCTGTCCGATCCGGTGTGAACGGTCGATAGCCTGCTGCTCAACGGCAGGGTTCCACCAGGGATCAAGAATGAAAACATAATCTGCCTGGGTAAGATTTAGCCCGACACCTCCGGCCTTGATGGAAATGAGGAAGACTTTAAGGGCATCGTTCTGCTGGAATTCTGATACAATCTCGCCTCTGTTCTTCGTGGCACCATCCAGATAAGCAAATGGAATGTCTTCTTTTTCAAAATAGTTTTTGAAGATGTTCAGGTGTTTAACAAACTGGGAAAAGATCAGGACCTTATGCCCCCCCTTGAGTACGTTGTCAAGGGTGTAGATCACGTTCTCAAATTTACCCGAATCAGATTCATATTCTTCGTCGATCATTACTGGGTGATTGGCCAGTTGCCTGAGCAGTGTAAGGCCTTGAAGCAATTGTACTTGTTTTTGTGCATAGGTGCCGTCGTCCATACTGCTCAGCAGGTCGTTACGGTAGGCAGATTTAGTCTTTTCGTAGTACGCGGCCTGGTCTTCGCTCATGTTGCAATAGAAGATCTGTTCTGTTTTGGAAGGAAGCTCTGCAGCGACCTGTTCTTTGGTGCGGCGCAATACGAATGGTTTGATGATGGCCTGCAGTTTCCGTGCCTTTTCTTCATCTTTTCTTTTTTCGATAGCCTGTACATATTCTTCATTGAAAAAAGCCTGCGTACCAAGAAGTCCGGGGTTTAGAAAGGTGAGCTGTGTCCAGAGGTCACTTACTGAGTTCTCCACTGGTGTTCCGCTCAGGATCAGCTTGTATTTGGATTTTAATGCTTTTACAGCTTTGAACGACTTGGAGGATGGGTTCTTAATGTTTTGACTTTCATCGAGAATGATGTAGCTGAAATAAAAGTCTTTCAGCAGGTCAATGTCTACACGGGTAATGCCATAGGTGGTAATGATGATGTCGTAACGCATAAAGATACTTACATCTTTATCCCTCGACGAGCCGGTATGGGCATGGATCTTCAATTTTGGGGTAAACTTCTTTGCTTCATTGAGCCAGTTGTAGATCAGTGAAGTTGGCATAATGATGAGTGAGGTACTGTGTGTATCGACCTGTTCATTTTCCTCTTTCATCTTTTGAAGCATGGCCAGGGTTTGAATGGTTTTACCCAGACCCATATCATCTGCAAGGCAGCCCCCAAAATGATATTCCCTTAAGAAACTAAACCAGTTGTATCCGGCCTTCTGGTAGCTTCGCAGATCTCCTTTGAAATGCACAGGCATTTGTACATCGGCGATGTGTTCAAAGTCATTCAGTCTTTCCAGTTTTCTGCTCAGTGTGGTGTTGGCTATGCCGTCTTCCGCAAGTTCATTGATCAGGCCGATATGATGTTTCTTCAGTTTGAGCGACTTGCTGCCATCAGACAGGCTAAAAATGCTCCCGTATTTACTGAACCATTTCTCAGGAATGATGGCAATGGTTCCGTCGGGCAGGGTAAATTCTCTTTTCTTGTGGAGGATATGCTGTTTTAGCGAAATAAAAGGGATGGCATGAGATCCGAAGTAGACAATCGCATTGATGTCAAACCAGTCGTTGTCTTCTCTGACTTCAAAATCAATTTTATTGTGGGCCAGCAGGAATTTCTTTGCGCCGGTGTAGGGTTCTATTTCAAAACCCTGGTCCTTCAGGACCTCTATGTGTTCATTTACCCAGTTGATGATGGCATAGGACTGATCTTCGTCTTTATCCGCAACTACTTCAAGATTGTGAAATAAGGCACTTGTCTTTTTAAGACCCATTCCGGTAAGCACATTGAATTTTTGCTTCTCAAGAGCTGTATCTCTTTTGATCCGGTTAAAGATATAGTTGTCTTCTTCTTTTACCAGACGAACGGTTACCTTTTTTTCATTTCCCATTGCAAAGGTATATGCTCCATATTTGAAATATAACTGGAGCTGGGAAATGCCCCCGTCGACGTAAATGATCTTAATGGCAGGAACAGGTTCGTGTTTTTCTGTTCTGATTTCGAAACCCTCTGCATAAACGTGGTATTTTTCTATCAGCGGGCTGACGAATTTTTCAAAATAAGTCTCTTCTGTAGATTTGGGAATGGTAATGTAGCGTTTGTTGAGAAAGGGCAGCAGCTTTTTGCCTTCTATGTCCTGCTCGAAGAAATAGATCAGGTCATTAAGCAGCAGCCATGCTGGCTGATTGCTGACCACCTGGGCATCCTTGAACATAAAATCAATGCGCAGACCCTGGTATTTTATGGTTGGAAAATATCTTGTTTCGGTTTCATTTCTTCTGAAGTGAAACAATACCGTAGCGGCCTCAGCGGCAAAGTCAATCTTTCGTTCTGCGGGCCAGCCATCATTGTCCATCAGGTAAAGTGAGCCCTCGGCTTTGAGCGTTTCCAGTACTTCTGAAAGTTTCTTCTCAATCTTTGGACGGACGTTTTCGTAAAACTTGTCGTTAAAGAATTTACTGAAGAACTCGGCCGGCCGTATCGCTTTCTTGTGGTATTTTTTAATGATGAAATCCTGCTCGGTCTGATCGAGGACATGGATCAGCTTAAAATCTCTTTCTGAGAGGTGTTTTGAAAATTCTTTGGCAGTATGGGAGAATAGCCTTTGGTAAGTAAGGGAGAAGTCACCCTGCGGATTTAACTGAACTACATGCGGTTCAATCAGATACCCAAAATATGCGTGCTTGCATAAAGAATATACAATTTTGCATGGTTTGGAGCTATCTACACGTAACATTGGCTAAAGATTAAAACGACAGGAGGTAAGCATTTAAAAATCTTTAAACATACATCAAATTGGGGGGCTTTCAAATAGAAGGATTCAATTATGACTATTTTTTTATAGGGGTTCGTCGAATAATTCAGTGGGTTTGTCTGATGCTATCCCCTTCTGGTAGAAAGGACCGGAAAATGGTGCAACGTTTTTGCAGGATGGGAGTCTTATCACCAAACAAAGCAACCCTAAAAAAAATAATATATGAAAACTTTAGCCATAAAATTTGCCGCCCCGGTCTTAATGGCCGCCTTTTTTACTTCAGCCACGGTGAAGGTTGCTGAGGCAGGAGTACCTGTAAATCCTGTGGAAACAGTTGTTCCGATGACCTTCAACAGAATTGTTGTGAGCGGTAAGGTAACTGTTCTGATCACACAGAGAACAAAAGAGAATATTGTGGCGGACAGATTGTATGATAAAACAAAGATCTCTATCACAAGAAAAGGCTATACCCTGATGATCAGCTCTGCCGAATCTGAACCTATAACAATCAATGTCTCTGTAAAAGACCTGCAAAGAATCGACGCAAGCGGGAATGCGCTGGTTAAAACAAGCGGAAACCTGAACGTTCAGCACCTGCAGGTATTTCTGAAAGACGAGGCCAGAGCGCTGGTAAAAGCGAACACTGAAAGTCTGTATACTTATATGACGGGTCATGCAGACTTAAAGGTAAGCGGCTCTACCAAGGAGCACTTCATAACTAAGGACGACCTTTCCAGGTTAAATATGGACCACCTTGCAGCCGCTAAGATTACCCGTGATTCTATCAGAACGGAAGCCGTTGCGGTTATTCTGAAAGGTAAATAACAGCAAGGACACAGCGTCTTTAAAAGTCAAATTTAATACCCTGTGCCAGCGGCAGGGTATTGGAGTAATTAATGGTATTGGTTTGTCTGCGCATGTACGATTTCCAGGCATCCGAACCACTTTCTCTGCCGCCCCCTGTTTCTTTTTCTCCTCCAAAGGCACCTCCTATTTCCGCTCCTGAAGTGCCGATATTGACATTGGCAATGCCGCAATCAGAGCCCTGAGCAGACAAGAATGCTTCTGCTTCCCGGAGATTAAGGGTCATAATCGCAGAGGACAGCCCTTGCGGAACACCATTTTGCAGGGCGATGGCCTGTTCAATAGTGCTATATTTAATCAGGTATAAGATCGGGGCGAAAGTCTCCTGCTGTACGATCTCATAATGATTTTCTACCTCTGCTATGCAAGGTCTGACATAGCATCCGCTTTCATATCCTGCACCGGTTAATACACCGCCTTCAATTAGAAATTTCCCTCCTTCGGCTTTACATTTTTCTATGGAATCCAGGTAAGCACTAACGGCCTGCTGATCAATTAAGGGGCCTACATGGCTTTGGGGGTTAAGCGGATCACCTATGCGCAGCTGCCCATATGCTTTAGCCAGCTTGCCGGCAAAGAGTTCGTAAATGCTTTCATGGATGATTAACCTGCGCGTGGATGTACAACGCTGACCGGCTGTGCCTACCGCACCGAAAACCGCTCCGATCAGACTCATGTCCAGATCAGCATGTTGAGAAATGATGATGGCATTATTGCCCCCAAGTTCCAGCAAACTCCTGCCCAGACGGGCCGCAACAGCAGTGGCCACCTGCTTGCCCATCCTGGTAGAGCCTGTTGCGGAGATCAGCTGAACTCGGCTGTCGCCTGTGAGGAGCTGGCCGGCATTTAAGTCTCCAATGATCAGGCTCGAAACCCCTTCCGGAATTTGATTTGTTTTAAAAACACCGCCAATAAGGTGCTGACATGCAATTGCCGTTAAGGGGGTTTTCTCTGAAGGCTTCCAGATACAGACATTGCCGCATACCAGTGCCAGCGCAGTATTCCAGCTCCAGACAGCAACCGGAAAGTTAAAGGCGGAGATTATCCCTGTAATTCCCAGGGGATGCCATTGTTCATACATCCGGTGGCCGGGACGCTCGCTATGCATGGTCAGCCCATATAACTGACGGGACAGGCCAACTGCAAAGTCGCAGATGTCGATCATTTCCTGTACTTCACCGAGGCCCTCCTGAAGGCTTTTGCCCATTTCATAAGAAACCAGTTTACCCAGGGCTTCTTTGTTTTTTCTCAGTTCATCACCAAACTGACGCACAACTTCACCTCTTTTTGGGGCGGGTAAGGTTCTCCAGTATGGGAAAGCGTCCTCTGCCTTTTTTATGACGATTTCGTATTCCCGGCTGGAAATGGTTTGAGCACTGGCTATTTTTCTTCCGTCGGCCGGTGAATAACTTTCCAGAATAGCTGTACCGCTGGTCTGTCCCCATTCGCTGCCTGTAGCATATGCCGGATTTAAATCCAGGATATTTAATTGTTGTAGAATCTGATCGATTTCTTTCATCGGTATTGTTTTATAATAAGTTCGCTGCAACTTAAGAAAGATCATTCGTGACCCGAATATTACCTGTCTTAAAATAAAGTTACGTTATTTTGTAAAATAATTAGGATCAGGACACTGAGGGTGCCAGTAATATTGACAATGTTATTCTTTGTGAAAAGATACTTTGCTAACTGATATTATTATCAGTTGATTACGCTGAATGGTGTGTGTATGTTGAAAATTATTTGGTAAGTTCTACTTTTTATTGTTGTAAACTTATAGTGTATATTTAACACAGGGATCTGTTCTTTAATTGTTCGATATGGAAGAGGAATTTAATTTTGATTTTAGTGACGATGCGCAACGCTCTGTAGAGCGTTACGAAGAGATGATACGCAATCAGGATCAATATTTTTTTGATGCCCAGGCCTTTGAAAACATTATTGATTATTATATTGAAAAGAATGATCCCGTAAAAGCATTGCAAGTAGCAGAGTACGCGCTCAGTCAGCATCCGTATGCTGTGGTTTTTCTGGTCAAACAGGCTCAATTGTTTTACGTTACCGATCAGACTGAGAAGGCTTTTCTTTCCTTGCAGAAAGCGGAGATGCTGGAGGCTTCTGAAGCAGAGATCTATGTTTTAAGGGGGAATATCTTTAACAGCCTTGAACGTTATTCAGAGGCGCTGGATAACTTCCAGAAAGCATTGGAATTTGCAGAGACTACAGATGAAATTCTGTTACAGATTGCTTACGTGTATCAAAACATGCTGGATTATGAGCGTGCGATTGTGTACATCAAACAGAGTTTGGAGCAGAATATGGAAAATAAGGACGGTCTGTATGAACTTGCATTTTGCTATGATATTTTGGATAAACAGGAAGAGAGCATCCAGTTTTACATGGAGTATATAGATAATGATCCTTATTCTTATGCTGCATGGTATAATCTGGCGAATTCTTATCATAAACTTGACCTTTTTGAAAAGGCAATTGATGCTTATGATTATGCAATTCTGATTAAGGATAACTTCGCTTCCGCTTATTATAATAAAGGAAATGCCCTGGTTCAGCTGGATCGTTTTGCTGAGGCTATAGATGTCTATAAGCAGACATTCGAATACGAAAAACCCAATGCGGATACCTATTGTGCTATTGGGGAGTGTTATGAAAAGCTCGAACGCATGGATGAAGCCAGATCTTATTATAAAAAATCCGTGAAGATGGATGCTAAGATGGCCGATGCCTGGTTTGGAATAGGTGTTACCCTTAATTTTGAAGAACGTTTTTTTGAGTCGCTTCATTTTTATAAGAAAGCGATAGATCTTGACGGAGAGAATCCGGACTTCTGGTTTGCGATGGCCGATGCTTATTATAAGCTGGGTCAGATTGAACAATCCATTGAGGCCTACTATAAAGTGCTGGAGTATAATCCTGTCGATGTTGAGGCCTGGCTTGACTTCTCCACCGTATTGTATGAGCAGGGCAGGCTGCTGGAGGCCTCGGAAACTATAGCTGATGGGATCAAAAATAATCCGGACGCGGCAGAACTATATTACAGGATGGTCGCTTACTTATTTGCCATGGGTGAAAAGAATGACGCCCTGTTATATCTTGAAACTGCCCTGGCTACAGATCCTGATAAGCACTATATCCTGTTTGAATACCTCCCTCAATTGCAGGAAAACGGTTCTATACTGGAAGTGATCAACCGTTATATAAAATAAAAAATGAATAGTTTTTATTGGAAATGTCTGATAAAAACTGTTCATTTTTTTTCACCTTTGTGATCAATATGAATTACCCATTGAATAATTTACCAGAAAGACCTGTAAAACCACGCAATAAGGGGATTACTATGGTCATGGATAAAGGACTTAGCATCAGGCAGACAGAAGATTTTATAGATGTTGCCGGTGTGCATACGGATATCGTAAAACTGGGCTGGGCGACTTCTTTTGTTACTCCTAATCTGAAAGAGAAGCTGGCGATCTATAGATCGGCAGGTATTCCGACTTATTTTGGAGGGACGCTGTTTGAGGCTTTTATCATTCGGAATCAGTTTGATGACTATCGCAGGGTACTCGAACAGTTCGATATGGAATATGTGGAGGTATCGGATGGCTCTATTACCATAGAGCATGATCTGAAATGTGAATACATACAAAAATTGTCTAAACAGGTTACGGTTATTTCTGAGGTAGGTTCAAAAGACGCGGCGAAGATATTTGCTCCATATAAATGGATCAAACTGATGCAGGCGGAAATTGATGCCGGATCATGGAAAGTAATTGCAGAGGCCAGAGAAGGTGGAAATGTGGGCATATACAGGGGCTCCGGAGAGGTAAGGGAAGGACTGGTCGATGAGATTCTGACGCAAATCCCGGAAGAAACCATCATTTGGGAAGCGCCTCAGAAAGAACAGCAGGTGTGGTTCATCAAGCTTTTGGGCTCCAATGTTAATCTTGGAAATATTGCACCGGCTGAAGTTATCCCTTTGGAGACCATTCGTCTGGGCTTAAGGGGAGATACTTTTGACCATTTCCTGAACATGGTTAAATAATCTTTAAAAACCAGCTGAATTACATAAATGAGAAAATTTGGTTTGATCGGTTATCCGTTATCACATTCCTTTTCAAAAAAATTCTTTACGGAAAAATTCAGAGCGGAACAGATCAGTAACTGTGAGTATGAATTGTATCCTATTGCGGATATTGATTTGTTTAGTAAATTAATCTCTGAAGAGCCTGACCTCAGGGGGATTAATGTAACCATACCTTATAAACTGCAGGTGATGTCATTTTTAGACGAAATGGATGAGGCCTCAACAGAGATCGGGGCGGTGAACTGCATTGCTGTTGAAAGGAAGAATGAAGGGCAATGGCTCAAAGGCTACAATACGGATGCTTACGGCTTTGAGGAATCGCTGAAGCCCTTACTGAAGTCTCATCATCATAAAGCACTGGTTTTTGGTGACGGAGGAGCCGCAAAGGCGGTTAAGTACGTACTTAAAAAACTGGGGATCCCCTTCCTTGTGGTGAGCCGCAAGCATGGGCAGGATGGCATTGGATATGAGCAGGTAACACCCGAATTACTTCAGGAATACACGATACTGATCAATACTACGCCCTTGGGCATGTCACCTGATACCACAAGCTGTCCGGATATACCTTACAGTGCATTAACAGACAAGCATCTCGCTTACGATCTGGTCTATAATCCGGCTGAAACGACTTTTCTGCAAAAGGCACAAGCCCGTGGAGCAAGTGTTAAGAATGGCATGGAAATGCTGTATCTTCAGGCCGAACGCTCCTGGTTCATTTGGAATAATTAGATGAAAGGCCATGGGTTATTTTTTTCTTTTCTATTGCTTCTTTTGCTCAGCGCATGTGCCGGGGATGATTATTCTCCCAAACCCAGGGGGTATTTCCATATTAAACTTCCCAAAAAAGCTTACAGATCTTTTGACAGGGGCTGTGCCTTTTCCTTCGATTATCCTGTATATGCCGACATGGAAGCAGATCAGAGTAAGGACAACAAACCATGCTGGTACAATCTTTCTTTTTCACGGTTTAACGGTCGTCTTCACCTTACTTATTATGACGTTTCCTCCAAAGCTGAATATGAAGCGCTGGTGGAGGATGCCAGGACTTTTGCTTTTAAACATACCGTAAAGGCCAATGCCATTGATCAGAAACTCATCAGCTATCCTGAAAAGAAGGTATATGGCATGTATTATGCTATAGAGGGGAATACGGCATCTTCAGTTCAGTTTTTTTTGACTGACAGCACGAAACATTATTTCAGAGGAGCGCTTTATTTTAATGAACGTCCCCAATACGATTCCATTCAACCCGTAGTTGATTTTATAAAGAAGGATATAGACAGAATGATCCAAACATTCAAATGGAGGAATTAAAAATATAACAGATGATCAGTTTACAAGGATTTACTTTTAACCCGGTTCGTGAAAATACGTATGTGCTCTATGATGAAACCAGAGAATGTGTAATCATAGATCCTGGGATGTATGATGCGCAGGAACAGAATCTACTGTTTAATTTCATCAGGGAAAATGAGCTGAAACCGGTGCTTTTACTCAATACTCATTGTCATTATGATCATGTCTTCGGGAATAAGTTCGTTTACGATAACTGGGGCCTGAAGCCTCAGTTTCATCAGGGTGAACTGCCGGTATTGCAAGCCATACCCGGATATGTACCTCAAATGGGCCTGCACTATGAGCTTTCTCCGGAGCTTGAGGTTTTTCTTCCCGAAAAAGGTATGGTTAGTTTTGGCCGGAGCGAACTGGAGCTGATCTTTGCCCCGGGACACTCTCCGGCTCATCTTTGTTTCTATGCAAGAGCAGATAATTTTCTGATCGGAGGGGATGTGTTGTTCTATGGCAGTATAGGACGTACCGATCTTCCTGGAGGTAACCATAATCAGCTGATCAGCAATATAAAAAATAACTTGTTTATATTGCCGGATGATTGTGAGGTCTTCCCGGGTCACGGACAGTCTACGACAATTGGTTTTGAAAAGCTGAACAATCCTTTTTTACGATAATTTTTTAGACCTGAATACTTGAATACACCTTTTTACATAGCCCGCAGGTACCTTTTTGCAAAAAAATCTACCAATGCTATCAACATCATCTCCGGTATATCTATGGTGGGTGTTTTTGTAGGAAGTGCAGCCTTAATCATTATACTTTCTGTTTTTAATGGTTTTGAAGAGGTCGTGCTGAAGATGTTCAATACCATTAGCCCTCAAATTGTTATTTCTCCGTTGAAGGGTAAGACGTTTGACCCTAATACCACGTACTTCAATACGCTAAGAAAAAATAGTGAAATCTATTCCTTTTCTGAAGTATTGTCTGAAAACGCCTTATTGCGGTATAATGACAAGCAGAGTGTAGGACTGATTAAGGGAGTCAGTACGGATTATCTCCGGAATAAAAGTCTGGACAGCATTACTATAGAGGGTAAATTTATATTGGAGAACAGCAGCGGAAGCAATGCGGTAATAGGTTCTGCAATTCAGGCCTACTTAATGGTCAATACCACAGATCCATTTAATCAGCTTCAGATCTTTTCTCCGAAAAAGAGCAGTAAGAGAAATAGTGTCAATCCGGGGGATGACTTTAATGTGTTATCGATTCCGGTGTCAGGGGTATTTGAAGTCCAGCAGGATTTTGATAACGTCGCTATTGTTCCGCTGTCCTTTGCACGTGCGCTGCTGGATGAGCCTGAAAAGATATCATCTATTGAGATCAATCTGAAGAAGGGGGCTGATGCCGATCTGTTCAAGCATAAGATTGAAGAACGCATTGGAGCGGCTTATGAAGTTAAGGACCGGATACAGCAAAATAAGGTGCTTTATAATATTCTTGGCAGCGAGAAGTGGGCTGTTTACATTATTCTGACTTTTATATTAATTATTGCTATATTTAATATCATAGGGTCTTTAACCATGCTGGTGATAGATAAGTTAAAAGATATAGCCGTATTGAGCAGTTTGGGCGCAGGAAAAAAGTTGATAAAGCAGATATTTTTATTCGAGGGGATGATGATTACGATGACCGGATGTATTCTGGGACTTGCGGTCGGGTTCATTTTTTGTTTATTACAGCAAAGGTTTGGATTTTTTAAGATGTCCCAGGAAAATCTTATTATCGCAAATGCCTATCCGGTAGCTTTTAAATGGATGGATTTTCTCCTTGTTTTTCTAACCGTGAGTGTATTCTCTTTTGTGGCATCAGCTTTGTCATCTAATTTGAGCGTAAAGAAGATAGACCACTTAAATCAAGATCTTTAATACTATGCAGTTTTATAAAAAACCAATATTTCTATTTTTCATATTTGCTGTTGTCATCTTTGCATGCAACCGAAAACCTGATCCGGAAGAACAGACTGTAACCAGGGTGGTAAAGGGATTGTATAGTTATGGCCCTGAAATAAAGTCATTTACAGATTGTGAGGAGGGACGGGAATACTGGGTAACTGATAGTGCCAAAACGCTGGAACTTGCTTATAGCAACTTCAATTTCGAAAAACCATATGAACCTGTTTATATCGAGGCAGAATGCCATTTCATAAAATCAGACAGCCTTATCGTCTCCGCTGATTTTGATTCGATAATGGTGGTAACTAAGGTACTTAAAATTACCAAAGAGATACCTGACGGCCCCTGCAGGTAATACCGGGGCTATTCAGTGGTTAAATATAGATCCTGCGTAACCGGCTCGATAATTCCTTTTTCCTGAGCCATTTTAAATAATACGTTTATTGCCTTCCTTCCCTCAGTACCAAGATTTACAGAATATTTATTTACGTAAAGGTCAATGTGCTTGTACATGACCTCTTCACTCATTTCCTGGGCATGTAACTTTATAAATTCCAGTCCTGACTTTGGATTGGCAAATGCATATTCAACAGATTTCCGAATCAGTCTGTTTACCTTTTCCCGGACCTCATGATTAAGGTTTCTGTTAATGACAATCCCGCCCAAAGGTATGGCACAACCAGTCAGTTGTTCCCAATAGGCACCGAGATCAATCACCTTATGGAGGCCCTTGCCGGCATAAGTAAACCTGTTCTCATGTATGATGAGTCCAAGATCTATCTTTTCCTGAAGCAGTTTGTCTTCAATGTCAGAGAAAATCATTTCCTGTTTGTCTACTAAATGGGGAAATGCGATGCCCAGCAGGAAATTTGCGGTAGTATATCTTCCGGGAATACCTACTTTAAGCTCAGGGCTTAGTGCTTTCTCATTTGATAAAAGGGTTTCATCCTTGCAGATGAGCATTGGGCCAACTCCGAATCCCAGCGCGCTTCCGGAATCTAGTAATGCATACTGCTTATACACATGGGCGAAGGCATGAAAGCTCAGTTTAGTAATATCGAGCTCAGCCCTGAAAGCTTTTTGATTCAATGTTTCCACATCATCAAAGAAAACCTCGAAATCTATACCTTCAGTGTCGATCTTATGGTGGATCAGCGCATCGAAAATAAAAGTATCGTTCGGGCAGGGAGAAAAGCCAAGAGTAAGTTTCATGAAGTAAAGGTAACAAGTAGGAAAAACGGATCGGTTAGGTATTTGTCAAAAAGCGAATGGCCCAGTCATTCAGATTTTTTATCGCCAGGCCTGTCTTCCAGCTTTCCCTGTTTCTTGGTTCTACATAATTGGAGATACTGCGTACCTGCAGACATGGAATTCCCATCTGCTCACAGCTATACAGGACGGCTGCTCCTTCCATGCTTTCAGTGACCGGATTTAATCTTTTTACAACCTTAGCTATACTTTGTGTTTGCCCGTGAACAAGATTCACCGTGATGCCGTTTACTTTCCTGAGTGCATTAAGCACATCGCTCAGCAAGTGATGGTGCGCGCTGAACCTGCTCTTCCCGAATCCGAGGGTATCTATATCAATGAATTGATCACCATCTTCTGCACCTAGCTCTGCCAGTTCATCAGCTGTTATATTTAATACCGAGCCAAGGGGAATGGAACGGTCAAAGCAACCTGCAATTCCAAGGTTCAGTACCAGGTTGTATCTGGCAGAAAGATGTTGTCCTAAAGCAAATGCAGTAGCTACCATGCCTGCTCCGGTAATGATAATGTCAAATTCAGCAGCTTGAATAAAATCCTTATCCGGTAGGCTGAAACAGGCATACAGGGGAGCTACTTCATTTCTGGTGGCCGATACAATCAGAATTTTCATCAGAATGGGTATATTTCAGAATACGCTAAGTTAACCATTTGTACTGCTAAATTAACCTTTCTGCGTATATTTGCCGACAATATAAACAGCAATGATATATATAACCAGAAAAGCATCATTTAACGCAGCACATAAATTATCCAGACCAGACTGGACTGAAGATAAAAACACAGAGGTTTATGGTAAATGTGCCAATCCGAACTGGCATGGACATAATTACCAGCTTTATGTTACGGTAAAAGGAGAGATCAATCCTGAAACCGGATTTCTGGTCGATCTGAAATGGTTAAAGGACATTACCAATACATATGTAGTTGATAAGATCGATCACAGAAACCTGAACCTTGATGTGGATTTCATGAAGGGTAAATTAGCCTCTACAGAAAACCTGGCTATAGCTGTCTGGGAAGAACTGTTTTCTCTGATCGCTGAATCAGGAGCACAGCTGCACTGCATAAAAATTTACGAGACCGAAAATAACTTTGTCGAATATTTCGGTTAATAGGGCATATATATGAATCATACAGACCACTTCGAAGAGGAAGAAGAAAACGGTTACCTCAAAATAGACCGGTATAATGAAGGCAAAATTGCTGCTGTAGCGAACCACTATAAAGACATCTTAGGACAGCTTGGAGAAAACCCTGAAAGAGAGGGCCTGGTTAAAACGCCTGAGCGCGTAGCTAAGGCGCTGCAATACCTTACCCATGGTTATGACCTCAATCCTGCTGAGATATTGCGAAGCGCAATGTTTAAAGAAGACTATAGCCAGATGGTAGTGGTGAAAGACATTGAGGTGTTCTCTATGTGCGAACATCATATGCTTCCTTTTTTCGGAAAGGCACATATTGCTTATATTCCGAATGGTCATATTGTAGGATTAAGCAAAATCCCGAGGATTGTCGATGCATTTGCCCGCCGGCTGCAGGTGCAGGAGCGTTTAACCAACGAAATACGGGATTGTATACAAGAGACGCTACAGCCGGCTGGTGTGGCGGTAGTTATTGAATGCAAGCACCTTTGTATGGCCATGCGCGGGATTCAAAAACAAAATTCCGTGACTACAACTTCTGCCTTTACAGGTGAATTTGCGAAAGACAAAACAAGAGCGGAGTTCTTAAGACTGATCACCGCTAATTTACACTAGAATCCATTAATCAACAAAGAATTTCCATATGGGGAGCAGTCCTCAATTATTAAAAAGACATTAATAAAATGAAAGCATATATATTTCCGGGACAGGGCGCTCAATTTTCAGGTATGGGCAGGGAACTTTATGAAAACGAACAGGCAAAAGCTTTGTTTGAATTAGCCAACGAGATTATAGGCTTCCGCATCAGCGACATTATGTTCTCAGGCACAGACGAAGAACTTAAAGAAACAAAGGTGACACAGCCGGCCATTTTTCTTCATTCCGTGATTCTGGCTAAAACATTAGGTGACAGCTTTAAACCGGATATGGTTGCCGGACATTCTCTGGGTGAATTCTCTGCACTGGTCGCTGCTTCAGCACTGTCTTTTGAAGATGGATTGAAACTGGTGATCGCACGAGCCAATGCCATGCAAAAAGCCTGTGAACTACAGCCTTCAACTATGGCAGCCATATTGGGACTTGCAAATGAAGTAGTAGAGCACATCTGTAGTGAAATCAACGAAGTCGTTGTTGCAGCAAATTATAATTGTCCGGGCCAGATCGTAATTTCCGGAAGTATTGAAGGCGTTGATCTTGCTTGTCAGAAATTGACTGAGGCAGGTGCAAAGCGTGCGCTTAAACTAAACGTGGGCGGAGCGTTTCACTCTCCGCTGATGGAGCCTGCCAGAGTAGAACTTCAGGATGCAATAGAATTGGTACACATATCGGCACCAATCTGTCCTATATATCAGAATGTAGATCCTGTAGCCAATACGGATCCGAAAAGAATTAAAGAAAACCTGATTACCCAGTTAACAGGCGCAGTCAAGTGGACACAGACTGTCGGGCAGATGATTGCCGATGGCGCCACCGATTTTGTGGAAGTTGGCCCGGGAAATGTATTACAGGGATTGGTTAAAAAGGTAAGCAGAGAAGTGCAAACCAGTTCGGCCACTACCGCATGAAAGAATGTAAACGCTTAAGACCATAAGTTTAACGTGAGTATAGCAGGCAAAATCAGATTTCTTTTATTGATACTGGGTGCTTGCTGTATCATTACTGCGTTATCCTTAAAGCATTCGATATCAAAAAAAGAACAGCTCAGGTACGAAGCAGATCAGCTCCAGGAAAATCTTACTGCCAAAGAAAAGATTGTAGATGGTTTTGTGAAAGATCCTAACCTGATAGAGAGTGTAAAAAAGTATCACAGAGATGAGAATGCCGCTCTTAATTTTATCAATAAGTACAGGGATCAGGGGATTAATGTACTTACCTACCAGGATGGTACACTAAGATTCTGGAGCTCAATAAGGGCTATACCGACAGATCCTGAATTTATAAAGGAAGGTTCATCTTTTGTGCAGTATCCAAGCGGCTGGTATGAGGTGATCAAGAAGACATCGGGATCATACATCATTTTGTTTCTGATAGAGGTAAAAAGCCAGTACCCGATTCAGAATCAATACCTGGAGAATGAGTTTTCTCCATTGCTTTCCTCTACCAATGCGCTTTCCCTGGCTGTCTTCACAGACCCTGAAGTTCTGGGGATTAAAAACCTTCAGGGCAATACTTTTTTTGAAGTAAAACTGAAACCAGGATATTCCAAAAGCATCTATGCCACTATGGAGATCTGGTTATGGGCCATTGGTCTGTTTAGTTTTTGTCTGTTCTTCAATTCGTTCTGTTCCTGGCTGGCCAAACGGGGATATCTGATGCTTTCAACAATATTGTTAGCCCTCTTTTTCATTGCAATACGAGTTACAGATCTTGAATTTGGCTGGTTCAACAAGCAGTTTGATCTCCTGATCTTTAGCCCGAATATTTATGCAGAGAGTTTCTTTATGCCATCGCTGGGCGATTTTTTGCTTAATGTTGTCGCGCTTACCTGGGTGGTACTTTTCATTTATACTTATAACGATAAATACCGGCTGCCGGCATGGCTTAGAGAAAGCAAGATCTCAGGAATCATTTTTCATGCCTTTTTTTTACTCATATTTGGTGCAATTGCGTTCCTTTTCGATCAGGTATTCTTTGGCCTGATTCTCAATTCGAAGATCAATTTTGATATTACCAATATCATAAATCTCGGCTGGATAAGCTGGATAAGTATCATTATACTGTGTTTGGTATGGTTTAACATTTACCTTATTGCGAGTATCTTAATGCAGCAAACACTGCAGCTAAAGGTAACCGACGGAGAAAGGCTTACCTTGTTTTTGAGTGCATTTGCTGCTTACCTGCTCTATCGGCTGGCCTCCGACTTCAGCCTCTTTTTCATCGCTTACGGATTGTTTATCTTTATTGCGGCCTGGAACTTTTATAAACGTGACAATAGGTTTTCGATCGGGATCTTTGCGGCTCTGTTCTTTTGTCTGGCCTTTATCTCCTCTATAAAATACCTGAACTTTATAGAAGTCAAAGAAAAGTATAGCCGTATTGCCATCGCTCAAAGACTGGTCAATACAGATGATTTTAAAGTCATAAGTGCTATAGAAAATCTGGAAGACGGCATCATCAATAACAAATTTGTTCAGCATTATTTTAAACAGCCCGCATTAAACAGTGAGGTAGAGTTGCAGAAGCACATCAATAAACAATATCTCGAAAGTTACCTGCCCAGATTTGAATATAATATTTATGAGTACAATAGCCTGGACTCTTCCACTACAGGACATAAAGGTGTTGAATTGAGTTATTTTAAAGGGTTGGTCAGAGTCGGTTCCGTTAAAGTACAGGAATCGGACTTCTTTTACAGGCTCAATGATACTTTTGGTTACCAGAACTACTTTGGAATCATACCGGTTATTGAAGAAGGGCGGAAGCTTGGAACCCTTGTTATAGAGCTCAAATCACAGCCCTATAATTATAAAGGACAACTGCCTGAAATCTTACTGGACAGGAGTATTAAAAGTGACGACGATTACAGTAATTATTCGATCGCATTCTATAAAGACGGAAGGCTGGAAAATCAATCCGGTAAGTATACTTACAAGCTTTCAAGTGATGAATATCAGAAAAGAGCAAAGGGTGATTTTTTTACGGACAGCTTGGATTTCAGTCACCTGGTATATTCGCCTGGGCCGACCAAAGCGGTGATCATTAGCCGTGAAAATGTATCCTACGTGATTTACCTCGCTACCCTGTCATTTTTCTTCCTCGTCTTTATCATCTTTTCGATTACGCTCTATATTTTGATCTGGATACTCAAGAATATTGATGAAAGCTGGACAGGCTGGTTCAACATCAACCGCTCTCTGATGATCAATGCCAATAAAATCCTATACAAAACCAGGATTCAATTTTCCATTGTATTGTCGGTAGTGGCAACGCTGCTTATCGTTGGCTGGACTACTTATTTTTATATCAGGGATGAGTATCGCAAGCAGCAGGAAGATTTTATTAAAGAAAAGATCAGGAAAGTTCAGCAATCGTATGAGCGTCAGATCCTGAGCAATGGAATTCCAGCCCCGAGTGATAAAGCCATTTCTGATTTTAATCAATTCGCTGATGTCAATGCAGCCTACCTGAACCTCTACGACATTAACGGTAAATTGCTTTTTACCTCATTGCCAAGACTGTTTGATCTTGGTCTTTTAAGCAGGCAAATGGGCTCCAGACCTTTTATCAGTCTTAGCCGGCTTCAGCATTCAGAGTATTTTAACCCCGGCGAGAGAATAGGGAAATTTGTTTATGCTTCCGGATATGCCCCCATAAGGGATGGCAGAAATCAAACCATTGGTTACCTCAATGTACCTTATTATTCGAACGAGGCTGATTATCAGAATAAAATAGGAGTATTTATCAATACCCTGATTAATATTTACGCACTGGTATTCGTCGCGATCGGGATACTTGCTGTATTTCTGGCCAATCAGATCACAAGTCCGCTTACCTTTATTCAGGACAGCATCAGGAAAACGAAACTGGGGCAAAAGAATCAGCCGATTGTATGGTCACGTCATGATGAAATAGGATCTCTGATCAAAGAATACAACAAAATGATCTCTGCATTGGATGACAGTGCCACCAAGCTCGCCAGATCAGAACGGGAAAGTGCATGGAGGGAAATGGCAAAACAAGTAGCACACGAGATCAAAAACCCATTAACACCATTAAAGCTTGGTGTACAGCTGCTCGAGAAGTCATGGAAGGAAAAGGATGTCAATTTTGAAAAGAAATTTGAACGTTTCAGTAAGTCTTTTATTGAGCAGATAGATAGCCTGTCTACCATCGCATCCGAGTTCTCTAATTTTGCGAAGATGCCGGATACCAAGCTGGAAAAGCTGCAGTTGCTGCCGATCATAGGACAGGCAAGAGATGTTTTTACGAATACCCAGGATGTAAATATCCGCCTGCAAAATAATACGACCAGGGAGATAACCATACTTGGAGACAAAGATCAATTGCTGAGAACATTCAACAACCTCTTTAAAAATGCCATTGAAGCGGCCACTACAAATGAACTATGCATCATCAAGGTAAATATCAGCAATGATGCCGGATCCGTATTCATAGAAGTGGATGACAATGGCAAGGGCATTGACGTGACACTGCACGATAAGATATTCGTGCCCAATTTCACCACCAAATCATCTGGAACAGGATTAGGCCTGGCATTTGTAAAGCAGGCCGTAGAAAATGCGGGGGGGACTGTGGCGTTTAAATCATTTGCAGAAGTCGGTACTACATTCTACCTGACCTTCCCACTATCTTAATTCAATTTCTGAACGGCCCATTGTATAACCGTCAGCATACAAAATGATGGAATAAATACCCTTCATAAACTGATTGGGGTTGATCCAGTCCATAGCATAAGAAGTGTTGTCATCATTAAAGGAAATTGAAGTAGAAGAGCTGTATTGCATGTCTTGCCCATCCGCTTCAAACATGTTGTTCTCATTGGCAATAAGGTTTCCTGCCGGATCAAACACCCTCAGGTATATCTTATGATAATCCTTTTCAGCCAGAGGATTGGGAATAATATCGAAAGTTACACTAAGCTTTTTTGCTGCCGCTGCTTTAGCGACTTCAATGTTCTTTCCGCTGCTTTTAACCCTGAAGGCCAATATCGTTACATTAGTTGCTTTTAGCGCTGAGCTGGTTTTAACCCTTGCGGTCAGTTCAGAATTCTGCTGTTCCAGTTCTGCGGCACGTTTTTGCACTGTTGTCGCCGACTCCTTCATACTGTCCATCCTTGATTTCAGGCTGGAGTTTTCTTTTTCCAGTTTGATGATGGTTTCATTATAAGTTTTTACAAACTCCCGGAGCTGTTTGACCTGTTCCTGCGCTTTAACGAGTTCTTCCTGTGTTAAAGTGCCCTCCTGCAGGGCCAGTTTCAGATCCGCGATTTTTTCTCTTGCCAGATTCTGTTCTCTGATCAGTTTATCACTCAGGGTAACATTCAGCGCGTTTACCTTGTCCAGTTCCACCTCGATTTTTTCTACTTCCAGCTTCAGTCTGTCCCTTTCAGTACTTACGCTGACATAGCGGTCATTTTGCTGCTTGTCCTTAAAGAAAAGATAGGCGTTCGTGCCCAGCAACGCAACAATTACCACGACAAGAAAATAGATCTTGTTGCGGTCACCTTTATTCACTACATCACTCTGATCTGACATCGTTATAATTATAATCCTGATTTTCGGTAAACAACTAACATAATTAAAATATAATAAAAGGGAAAAAAAACCTTCAATTTGTATGAGACTTTCAAAAAAATCGTTTACTTGCTTAGGCCAGCGACGGAAACGTCTACAGCACACAACAAATGAAACTATTTTTACATTACTGAAAAAAGGACAAACGGATGCTTAAACTTACTATTTATGCACTATTATCAATTTTATCAACACCTCTATTCTCAATAGCGCAAACCTCATCAAAAATTGCTCCAAAAAGAGAGTTCAGAGGTGTTTGGGTGGCCACGGTTTCCAATATCGACTGGCCTTCCAGACCGGGTCTTTCAGCGGACCGCCAAAAGCAGGAGCTGATCGGCATCCTTGAGCAGCATAAAGCCAACGGAATGAATGCCATTATGTTGCAGGTAAGACCAGCTGCAGATGCTTTTTATACCAAGTCAAGAGAACCCTGGAGTCAGTGGCTGATGGGGCGTCAGGGACTGGCACCCGCACCGGGGTACGACCCCCTGGACTTTGCGATAAAAGAAGCCCATTCCAGAGGAATTGAATTGCATGCCTGGTTCAATCCTTATCGTGCCAGTATGGGGCCCAATGCCATACTCCATGAAACACACATGACCAGACAAAAGCCGGAGTGGTTCTTTACCTATGCCGGAAAAAAACAGTTTGATCCCGGAATCCCGGAAGTACGGGAATACATTGTACAGGTGATCCTGGACGTAGTAAAAGAGTACGACATAGACGGGATACATTTTGATGATTATTTCTATCCGTATAAGGTGGAAGGACAGCGGATCAATGATGCAGCAACTTTTAGTAAATACGGTGCTGAATTCACTAATATCGGTGACTGGCGCCGTAATAACGTTAATCTCCTGATCAAACAATTGAATGACAGTATACATTACTATAAAAAATATGTGAAATTCGGAGTTAGTCCGTTTGGCATCTGGAGGAACAGCTCAGAAGATACTTTAGGCTCTGCCACCAGTGGCTTATCCAATTACGCAGAGCTTTTTGCAGACTCCAGGAAATGGGTACAGGAAGGCTGGGTTGACTACATCAATCCACAGATCTATTTCAGCTTTACCCGCAGGGTTGCACCCTTCGGTACATTGGTAGACTGGTGGAGCAACAACACTTACGGGCGTCACCTTTATATCGGTCAGGCCGCCTATCTGGTCAATCAGCGGATGGAAGCTGCATGGCGGATCCCCAGTCAGATCCCTGATCAGGTCCGTTATATCAGAAACAACAACAGGGTGCAGGGCAGTGTCTACTTTAGTTCCAAATCCTTTTCTACCGTAGCCCGGGCAACAGGAGATTCACTTAAAAATGATCTCTATAAATATCCCGCACTACCACCCCAGATGCCCTGGCTGGACGACATTGTGCCCAATCCGCCTCAGCACCTGACAGCGGAAGCATCAGGAGACGGAGTCCATCTGAAATGGCAGGCTCCATTAAAAGCAAGTGATGATGAAACAGCTTCAGGCTATGTCATTTATCGTTTTGAAGAAGGAGAAAGGATTGATGTGCTGGATCCAAAGAACATATTGCGCATCAGTTTTGAAGATTTTACTTCTTATATCGATACCGATGTGGAAGGAGGCAAAAGATACAATTACCTGGTTACCGCTTTGGACAGGCTTAAAAATGAAAGCGATCCCGGCGGCCCTGTCGGCATACAGGCAAAAAGTCCGGCCGTTCTCAATTAACCAGCTTAAAAATGAAGAAGGCTGTTCAGTATGAGTGAACAGCCTTCTTCATTTTTAAGCCTTCTCAGGGCGCGCAATACTATTTCTTAGGTAACAATACCAAACGAATGTAATTGTCTTCACTAAGGTACTTCTGTGCCGTAACTTTAGTTGTTTCCGCAGTAACAGCCTCAAGTCTTTTTTTGTAACTTAATATCTGATCCAGAGGTTCTCCGTTCTTCAGGCGGTTACTGATGTAATTCAGCCAGAAATTATTGTCACGCAAACTCAGCTCGATCTGACGCTGTTCTTCTGATTTAAACTTACTGATGTCATCAGCTGTAGCTCCGCTGTTCCTGATCTTATTTACTTCATCCAGAGCAGCTGCAATCAGCTTCTCCACATTGGCAGGCGCACAGCTAAATGAAATGGTAAAGTAATAATGGGCATTCGGATATTTTTCTACACTCAGGCCAACCCGGGGACTATATACTCCGCTTTCCTTTTCCCTTAGCCTTTCCAGGATCTTGATCTCCAGAGCAGCCTTTACCGCTTCCAGCCGGGTGTTGTTGTCCGCATTGAATTCGTAATCCCCGTGTAAATACAATTGCACAGCCGCTTTATCTTCCAGGCCCTTATAAACCGTTTTGCTGATCTTTCCTTTCGGAGAACGTATGCCCAGATCCGCAAAATCCTGCTTTTTATCTGAAGCCGGCAGGCTGGCGATATAAGTCTCTATAAAAGGTTTAATGGCAGCCGGGGTAAAAGCACCAACAATCACGAATGTCTGCTCAGACAGATTCGCAAAGCGCTCTTTATAAAAATCAAAAGCCTTATCCAGAGAAACCTTATCCAGGTCTTCCAGGTTAGTAGGCATCGCGCGTTTATGATAAGAAGACAATACTGCCTGTACCGTATCGGCAAAAACACTGTTGGGATCGGCATTTTTATTGCCCAGCACTACCTTATAATCACTGATATTTTTATGAAAGATCTCCGCATCCTTACGGGGATTGGTTGCATAGGCATAGACCATTTGAAAAGCAGTCTCCAGATCTTTAGGAGAAGCACTGCCGCTGAATCCCTGGTACAGGTCACCAATATAAGCACCTCCGCGTCCGGTGTTGCCGGCCAGCAGCTTATCCAGCTGTGTCGGGTTAAAATCACCCACCCCGCTTTGCGGGATCAAACCCACCATCTGAACGGATTCATGGTCTGCGTCGCTGCCCAAAGAAGTACCTCCTTTGGAAAAAGAGCTGAATATGACCTGATCGTTCTTAAAATCAGTAGGCTTAAGCAAGACCTTTATGCCATTGCTCAATGTCAGTTCAGTAACGCCAATAGATTCAATCTTTGTTTCAGCGGTGATCTTACCCGCAACAGGTTTTTTGTCCAGGAGCGGTTTGTTTACAGCGTCGTCCACATAAGCAATTACACCTGCACCCGCATTTTTTACCGCAGCAATCAGCTGAGCTTCAGAAGGCAGACTGGCCTTGTCTTTTTCAGGCGCCTGAACCACGATGATCTGGTTCTCTTTAGTGATCAGTGTTTTGGCCAGCTGATTGACTTCTCCGAGCGTTACTCCGGCCAGGGCCTTAACCGTCTCCGCAGCTATAAAGTCGATAGAAGGTATTGGAGATCCGGTCAGGAAATTATTCAGGTACTGCTGAACAAAATTTGAAGAAGGTGTCTTGTCCTTTTCCTTCAGCTGTTTTTCGTTGCTGGCCAGTATATTTTTGCGGGCTACATCCAGTTCAGAAGGTAAAAAACCGAATCTGGACGCGCGTTCATTCTCAGCAAGCGCAGCAACAAGACCTTTTTCCAGTGTCGCTCCCGAGTTGGTGGCTACCACGGTTTGCAAAGCATTGATTCCCGATACCAGGCCACCCTGATAAGGACCATAATTGCTTTGTGCAAATATAAAAGGAGCATTTCCTTTCTGCATGATTTCCTGTATTCTGGCACCCAGCATACTGTTGATCATCGAATACATCAGCTTTTTTTTGTAATCCGCTGTGGTTTTAGAAACCGTTCCACGCTGTTTGTACATCACTAAGGCGACATTGTAAGGCTGTTCAGGGTCTGTAATTACCTTTACCAGCGGCGCTTTATTGTCCGGCAGGTCATATTTCAAACGGGGTCTTGGATTGGCAGGATTGGTCAGATCCGAAAAATTGGCTTTGATCAGCTGTTCAACCTCATTTACGTCAAAGTCACCAACGGCAATTACAGCCTGAAGGTTTGGCCTGTACCAATCCTTATAAAAGCTCCTGATCTTATCATGAGTGAAGCTCTGCAGGATGTCTATTTTGCCAATAGGCAGGCGGTTCTCATATCGGGAGCCCTTCAGCAGCAATGGAAGCAGCTGTTTGCTCATCCGTTCCTGTGCATTTTTACCACGCTGGCGATCCTCTTCAATGATCACTCCGCGTTCTTTATCAATTTCTTCCCCCTCCATGATCACTTTTCCGGCCCAGTTGGCCAGGATTTTGAATCCGTTCTTAAAAACAGCTATACTGTCCGTAGGAATAGGCAGCTGATACACGGTCTGGTCAAAACCGGTATAGGCATTCAGATCTGCACCAAAGCGTACACCTGCCTTTTGCAGATAATTGATCATTTCATTTTTCGGGAAATCTTTGGTGCCGTTAAAGGCCATATGTTCGGTAAAGTGCGCCAGCCCCTGCTGGTTGTCTTCTTCCATCAGAGAGCCTATGCGGGTGGCCAGATAAAGCTCGGCCCTGTCCTTAGGTTCGGTGTTTTTTCGGATGTAATAGGTCAGCCCGTTAGGCAATTTACCTATTTTAACATTCGGGTCATTGGGAATGACAATGCCGGTTGTTTTCGCAGCAGCAGCGATTACAGGCTTTTTAACAGGGGAGGTCTTTTGCTGAGCCCCTGCAGGAGCGCTTACAGTCATAGCGACTGCTAATCCTAAACAGAGGATATAAGTTTTTTTCATCATGAATAATAATCAGTTTATTGGTGTCTAAAATTAAACTTTTATTATGATTTTTCTATTGTACATCACCCAAAGAATGATGAGCCAGAACAATACAAAAGTTACCGCCATCGCCAGGGAAGCATTGACAGGAGAGAAGTTGGGCGTATAGAAAGTTTGATAAATCCAGTTGTGGAAACCCGTTTCTGAGCCGTCTGCCAGCTTCATGGTCATCATGTTGAGGGTACGGGGCAGCAGACCTGAAAGAAAAAAGACGGTAATCGCATTGACCCCGTATACCACAAATGGCTTTGTAAATTTATTATAGCTATTTACATCAATGATCCAGTAACACATGGAAAGCACCACAGTGGCAAGACCACCTGTAAACAGGACAAAGGAACTTGTCCACAGAGACTTATTGATGGGGAACTGCAATCCCCAGATCCAGCCAAGGGCTATAGCCCCAAAGCCAGCACAAAACAACCAGGATACCTTTACCGCCGGATCGATGTCCTTTCTTTTCAAATAAACACCTGCCATGATGCCAAATAAACCGGTCGCTACAGCAGGAATGGTACCCAGGGTACCTTCCGGATCCCATGTTTTAGCGGCTTTCCACAAATGCGCCTCAGTGAGCAGGGTCCGGTCCAGCCATGCACCAAGATTGGTTTCCTTTTCCAGATTCGCCCCGCCTATACCCGGTACAGGCACAAAGTTCATCAACACCCAGTATACGGCAAGCAGGACAATAAAGAGCCGGAAGATATTCTTTTCGGAAGTCTTTAAAAAAATGACCGATGAAATGAAAAATACCAGGGCAATGCGTTGCAGTACACCAGGAATGCGTACCGTTTCAAAAGCTCCGGCCGGATCCGTAAACACTTTAGGATACAAGGAAAGGAATAAACCCAGTCCGAATAAGATCAGAGCCCTTTTTAAGGCTTTAAGTATCGTTTTGCCATGCTGCTGCGGAGCCGCTTTCTTGCTGCCCATCGCATAAGCAATAGAAACGCCAACAATAAACAAAAAGAAAGGAAACACGAGATCGGTAGGAGTGCAGCCATTCCATCCGGCATGTTCAAGAGGAGCGTAAATGTGGCCCCAGTCTCCCGGATTGTTAACCAGTATCATCGCCGCCACAGTGGCGCCTCTGAAGAAATCCAGGGAAAGCAGGCGGACAGGTTTATCGTTTAGGGTTGAGGTCATCAATCAGAGGTTAAACAGAATTAAAACAGGAAGGCCCGGTTTTATCCGGGCCTTCAATAAATATGATGTTAAAATATGTAGCGCACAAATGCCTCCATGGCTTCATAATCTGCTAATCCCAGATTGTCATAGGCCTGAGCGGTTTCCCTGTTCCGGTCTTCTGCTCTTTTCCAGAATTCTCTTGCGTCATCACCTGGGAAAACTGCCCTGTCTTTTTGTGACTGGTGCTTGAAGATTGCGAATTTTTTACGCTCCACTTCCTGTGGGCTCAGCGGTACAGCCATTTCGATCTCATGTGTTTCAAATTCCTGCCATGCCCCGCGGTACATCCATAACCAGCAGTCTTTCACCCAATCCTCAGTTTTTTCCAGACGCTGCAAGGCCTTCAGTATAATGTTAAAACACACGATGTGGGTGCCATGCGGATCTTCAAAATCACCTGCTGCAAATACCTGATGAGGCTTTACTTTTTGCAGCAACGCCATAGTGAGTTCTACATCCTCGTCTGTTACCGGATTCTTCTGGTTCTTTCCGCTTTCATAAAAAGGCAAAGCCATAAAGTGGATGTGGTCATCCTCCAGTCCGCAATAGCGCGCACCTGCTATCGCTTCTCCTTTTCTGATCAGCCCTTTTACCGTCTGGATCTCATGTGTGTCGACCTGGTTGGGTTGTTTTCGCTCCATAAAATCACGCATGTTGTGGTATAGCGCCTTAAGGTCCGGCTGGTCATGTCCCATTTTTTCTGCGAAGTCGATGTTGAACTCTACAAAACGAAGTACATCGTCATCCCATACTGCCGTATTTCCTGAAGTTTGGTAAGCCACATGAACGTCATGTTCCTGATCAACCAGGCGAATAAAAGTTCCGCCCATGGAGATCACATCGTCATCTGGGTGCGGTGAAAAGATGATCGAACGTTTTTTCGCAGGCTCAGCCCTTTCAGGTCTCTGCGAATCGTCTGCATTGGGCTTGCCACCCGGCCATCCTGTGATGGTATGCTGTAACTTATTAAAAATGTCAATGTTTATGTTATAAACAGGACCCCGGTCTACTGCAAGCTGGGCCATACCGTTGTTGTTGTAATCATCTTCGGTCAGTTTCAAAACCGGTTTATGCAGATAATTTGCAAGCCAGATCACGGCTTTCCGCGTTAGTTTCTCATCCCATATACAATCTTTTACCAGCCATGGTGTATCAAACCTGGTCAGTAAGGAAGCGGCATCCTGATCGAGGATAAATTCTACATTATCAGATAACTGCAGATAAGTTGCGGGTACATCACTGGAAATTTCACCTTCGACCGCTTTCTTGATGATGGAGGCTTTTTTGCGGTTCCATGCCATCAGAATGATTTCACGGGCCTTAAAAATGGTACCAATGCCCATAGTGATGGCTTTGGTAGGGACAAAAGACTTGCCTCCAAAGTCCCTTGCCGCATCACGGCGTGTCAGGTCGTCAAGTGTGACCAGGCGTGTACCGGAATTTGGAGCTGATCCCGGCTCATTGAAACCAATGTGACCCGTACGACCGATGCCCAGGACCTGAATGTCAAGTCCTCCTACATCAGTGATCTTTTTCTCATAAGCGAGACAAAAAGCGGGAATTTCTTCCAGCTTCAGTGTGCCATCAGGAATGTTTACGTTTTTCTGGTCGATGTCGATGTGGTCAAACAGGTTTTCATTCATAAATGAAACATAACTCTGTGCAGCATCAGGCTGCATCGGATAATATTCATCCAGATTGAATGTAATCACGTTTTTAAAACTTAAACCTTCTTCTTTATGCATTCTGACCAGTTCTGCATAAACAGCTATCGGAGTGGCTCCTGTCGCCAGCCCCAAAACGGCCTGTTCACCAGTTTGCTGCTTTTGTTTAATAAGGTTCCCAATACGTTTAGCTACACTAATTGATGCTGCTTTAGGGTTTTCGTAGACAGAAACGGGCAATTTTTCAAAGCGCGTTTCCTCCAGAAGATTTAATCTTGCCATTTAGTTGTTCTTAATTTAGTACGGAGCAGTAAATATAACTTACTCCAACCGCTTTATCAAGTACTTAAGCGCATGTTGCTGGGCAAAATTGATTCAGATTTTGCGGCTTTCATGGTTTGCAGGCGATGCAAACGATTGAAACCTGAAATAAAAACTTTGCTTATTTTAGGTTCTGCCGCTTAGTCAGGTGTACCTGGCCACCGGATCGCCTGTATCTCATTGGTACTGATTCCGCAGTGAGTCCGCCATGAGTCCGCGGTGAGTCCGCCTTTTTCCGAAAAAAGGCGGACTCACCGCGGATGGAAAGCACAGTTATGGCGTAATCAGTACAAATGGATCTGATCTTAGGCATGCTGGAAGATTCCCGAAGGCGCAGGATAGGTAAACCAGGGAAGGGTTGGCTGGGCTAAAACCAAAAAGCCTTATATTGCGGGAATACACATATACATCTCCTATGAACAGGAATTGGGAAAAATGCTTTGAGGTGATCCATAAAAAGGAGCGCCTCATTATTGGACTGATGTCGGGCACCTCACTCGACGGCCTGGATATTGCCCTCTGTGCGGTCAGAGGTTCAGGCGCTGAAACTGAGCTCAGGGTGCTGAATTTTAACACCATTGCCTATTCCGATGAATTCAGGGCCGAAGTAAAAGCTATTTTTTCCCGCAAGGACGCGGATCTTCAGATGGTGTGTCTGATGAATGAAAAAATCGGATTGGTGCATGCCGGAATGGTGCTGGAAGCACTGGTGGGCTGGGGGGTAAAGTCTGAGGATATTGATGTGATTGCCAGTCACGGGCAGACCATTTTTCATGCGCCTGCTGCTCTGCATGAAATGCCGGGTTGTCCAAATGCCACCCTTCAAATCGGCGACGGAGATCATATCGCGGTGGCAACAGGGATCATTACCATCAGCGATTTCAGGCAGAAACACCTCGCTGCGGGCGGGGAGGGCGCACCGCTGGCGGTATACGGAGATTATCTCTTTTTTTCAAAGAAAGGCGAAGACCGGATCATGATGAATATCGGAGGAATTGCAAATTTTACCTATCTGCCCGCCGATAATGATGCCGGAAAGGTGTTTTCAACGGATGTTGGTCCGGGTAATACCATGATGGACCAATTTATTCAAAAATATTATCCCGGGAAGTATTATGATGAGGATGCGGTATTGGCCGGGTCCGGCCATGTCAATGCCGCTTTGATGGCGCAGCTCATGGAAGTTTCGTTTTTAAAGGCAGCATTTCCCAAGACTACAGGTCCGGAACTGTTCAATCTGCATTATCTGGAGCAGGCGCAGGAACGGTCGGGTACTTCGGCAATAAAAAATGAAGATGTGATGGCAACCCTTGTGGCTTTTTCAGCAAGGGTCATTATAGAAGCAATAGAAAGGTGCTTTGATAAAGGGGCAATGCCCTCAATTTATCTGAGCGGAGGCGGAATGCACAACCCTTTGCTGGCCGCTCAGCTTAAAGCGGGTTTACCTGATGCAAATTTTTTTACGACAGGAGATCTGGGGATAAATCCGGATGCAAAGGAGGCTGTACTGTTTGCTTTACTGGCAAATGAAACACTTGTTGGTGGTCAGGTTAACTTTGGAGGGCGGAAAGGCGTCCCTTCAGTGACTATGGGTAAGATCTGTCTGCCGTATTGAACAGGTCCGGGCAGATTCCTTCAGCCCGGGCAGTTTATAGTATTTGAAGGCTTTTGATCTTATAGGGGTCCAGTGCCGGGTCTGTAGGCGGTAGTTCTGTAACCAGGTAATGGATGTTTTCAATAGTGGCCACTTTTAACCTCAGGGAGATGTTCAGTTTTTCTGAAATGCAAAGTATGGCTGTTCTTTTGGAAGCATTCAGCATCGTTTTTTTTAGCTGGTTGATTTCCCAGTCGGTATCAGTAAGGCCATCGCCGGGATGGAGGGCGCTCGTTCCCAGCAGGCACAGATCGGGGCTGATCTCAGATAGCTGGTTAATTACATGTCCTCCGTAGGTTACCTGGGAGTTTTTAGAAAAAAGCCCTCCAATCAGGATCACTTCTATTTTTGAATATTTGGCTAGCTCTATAGCCACAAAGGGGCTAATGGTGAAAAAGGTGGCATGAAGATTTTCGGGGAGCAGCTTGGCGAGTTCTATAAGGGTGGTTCCGCCGCCGGTGAGTACGACCATACCGTCTTTAATCAGGGAGATGGCCTTTTTCGCGATGCTGATCTTGGCGTCCTTGGCATACACTGCGCTGTCGTCGAATGACGACTGGTAAGATTTTGACAAGGCACCGCCGTGGACCTTAATTAACTGATGGCTGTCTGATAATTCCTGGAGGTCGCGTCTGATGGTGTCTTCGGAAACGTTAAGCAATTGAACAAGATCAGACGTAAGCACGCGATTGTGCAGGTTGATCTGGCGCATTACAAAATCATGGCGTTCCTTTTTAAGCATCGGTTTGTTTTTTGGCTAAAGTAAATAAAATCTGTTTCAAAAAAGTTATGCGTGTTTTTGCGGGTTTATGCAATGTTGCTTGTGTAACAATCTAAAAATACTGCATTATTTTGTAAAATAATGGAAATTATTTATGATATTTACTGATGGCTAGACTTTTATGCGTTTAATTGCGTGTTTTATTCTGTCCTGACTAACGAACTGAACTTAAATTTTTAACCAAAAACTATTGTTTATGAAAAAAAGACTACTCCTAGTTTTTTTGGGCGCAATTCTACTGGCCACCCAGGTCATTGCCCAGCAGATAACAATCTCAGGTAAGGTAACCGACTCCGAGAACGGACAGCCTATACCGGGTGTTTCTGTAACCATCAAAGGGGGCGGAGGTGCTGCCCAGACCAGTGCTGCGGGATTGTACAGTATTGCGGCTCAGCCAGGGGCTATTCTGGTCTTCAGTTATATTGGATATACTGCCCAGGAGAAATCAGCCGGAGGTGCGGCGACACTGAATGTTGTTCTTGCTCCGGATACAAAAGCTCTGAATGAAGTCGTGGTGACGGCTCTTGGGATCAGACAGCAGAAAAGATCCTTAGGTTATGCTACCCAGGAGATCAAAGCTGAGGAGATCACCAACACCAACCAATCTAACTTCCTGAATGCCTTAAAGGCCAAAGCTTCCGGTGTGCAGATCACGAGTGTGGGTGGTGCAGCGGGGGCAGGGTCCAGAATTCAGATCAGGGGCATCAACTCTTTAAATCCTTCGGCAAATAATCAGCCCCTGTTTGTCATTGACGGAATTCCGATTTCGAACAATACGGATCAGCTGAATGATAATTTTCAGAATACCAACCGGGCTGCGGATATTAATCCTGATGATATTGAAACGATGACGATATTGAAGGGGCCTGCGGCTTCCGTACTATATGGCCTTCGTGCAGCTAACGGAGCGGTAATTATTACTACAAAATCCGGAAAAAGCGGTAAGCCGGCCTTTAGTTTCAAAACTTCTTTCAGCTTCGATGATGTGGTTACAAAACCAGATATTCAGACTACTTATGGTAATGGGAACAACGGGGCCTATACGCCGAGTATCAATACCTGGGGGCCAAGGATTGAAGGGTTGCCGGTTTATAATCCTTATGATGTGTTCTTTAAAACAGGGCATCAGGCACAGAACTCCTTTACTTTTAGCGGTGGTAATGAAAATGCAACTTACTTTACCTCTATTGCCAATTCCACGCAGAAAGGTGTAGTGCCAAATTCTGATTATGGGAAAACATCCATCAAACTATCCGGAACGCTGAAAGCGAACGATAAACTTAAGTTTGAAGGCTCTGCTAACTATATCAATTCGGGTGGGCAGAACCCGAGGACCGGAATTTCCTCCGGAACGATATTTTACCTGATGCGGCATACCAATACCGTAAATCCTGCGGATTATCTGAATGCTGATGGCACTGAGAAAACGTATAATGCTTCTATACAAAATCCCTTCTATTTTACGGAGAATGCTTTCCTGAAGGATAATGTAAACCGGATTATCGGAAATGTCGGCGCTGATTATAAAGCAAATGACTGGCTGACCTTTAATTATAAGGCCGGAATGGATCACTATACGGATTTCAGACAGGTTTATAATGAAGTTGGCTTACTTATCAGTCCGCTGGGTTCTATGACGGAACAAAGGATTAGTTATACGGAGATCAATTCGAATTTCTTTGCCAGGGTTACCAAACAATTTGCGGATAAATGGAATGTGAATTTCCTTTTGGGTCATTCCTTTACGCACATCAACGGGACAAATCTTTCACTGAATGGTACTCAGGCGGTTGTTCCTAATGTGGAAAGCATCAACAATTACAATGTGTATAATCCAACTACTTTTCCTTCGAAGAAAAACATCATCGGGGTTTTTGGAGATCTTACGCTGAGTTATGACAACACGGTCTTTTTGAATGCTACTGCAAGAAATGACTGGTCTTCAACCTTGCCGGTAAAGAACCGTTCGTTCTTTTATCCTTCAACCAGCCTTTCTTATGTGTTTACGGAGACGCTGGGGCTACAGGAGAATCCGGTATTTAATTATGGTAAGCTGAGACTTTCTTACGCTGAGGTGGGTAAGGACGCTGATCCTTATCAGATCGGAGAATATTACTCTACTTTGCAGGCATTTAGCGGCGTGAGTGGCGTAAGGAGGGACATCAAGGTCGGCTCTGAAACTCTGCGGCCGGAAAGAACCAAAGGTCTGGAATTTGGCGGTGAGTTTCACTTCCTGAAAAATAAAATTACACTGGATGCGAACTATGCGATTTTGAATAGTGTGGACCAGATTGTTCCGGTACCGATCAGTTATGCTTCCGGATTTGATATTTTTGTTACGAATGCAGGTAAGATCAGGAATAAATCCCTGGAGTTCTTACTTACGGCAAATGTGATTGAAAGCAGCGATTTCAAGTGGGATATCAATGCCAACTGGTCGAGAACTAAGGGGCGCGTGCTGACTATGCCTCCGGGTGTAAGTGAGATTCAGTTCAATCCTGAAACGCCTTGGGTGAAACAGATCATCAAGACGGGCGGAAGGCCGGGAGACTGGTATGGCTGGCCTTATCTTAGGGTTGAAGGCGGTGAATATGACGGGCAGTTAATTCTGGATGCCAACGGATTCCCTTCGACTACGCAAACACTTTCTAATAATTACCTGGTTGGAAATGCTTATCCGGACTGGGTCGGCGGATTGGGAAGTACGCTGAAGTATAAAAATATTACCTTGTCATTCCTCTTTAATTTCAAAAGGGGCGGGGATGTATTTGATATTCCAAAAACCCAGCGTTATACGACGGGTATAGGTGCTGAAACTCAGTTGCGGAATGCTTCGGTGATATTTAAAGGGGTTAAAAATATAGGTACTGCGGCCGCACCAAACTATGTGCCTAACGACAAAGCTGCACTTATTGATCAGGCTTTTTACAATAACAGTTTTGCTTATCGTTTGTCCACAGAAAATAATGGCTTTCAGGATGCTTCCTGGGTGAGGCTTCAAAATGTTTCTCTATCCTATGACCTGCCAAAAGAATGGCTGAGCAAAAGTTTCATCAGGTCTGCTTCTGTGAATGTGACTGCAAATAATCTGTGGTTGAGTACGCCGTTTAATGGGTTTGATCCTGAATCGAGTGCTTATGGCTCGGGTTCAAACTCTATCGGATATGTGGGTACGGGCGTACCCTCGACCAGAAATATTTATGTTGGCTTAAATGTTAATTTCTAGAACAAGATGAAAAGATTATATATAAAAGTCCTGACCATGTTTATTGCAGCAGCTGCAATATTCAGTTCTTGTAAAAAGGCGCTCGACATCAATAGTGATCCGTCGAGATTGACTCCGGAGCAGGCCAATTTATCCGGTTTGCTTGCTGCAACTATACAATTTACTGCGACCTCATTTTTTAATGTTGGTCAATATGGCAATAGCTATCCTCAATATCTGGCAGGGTTCAATACTTATGAGGCCAATATAGATGCTTATAATCCGTATGGCTTTGATAATATCTGGGAATCTGGGTATCGTGACGCTATGCCGAATTTAAAGGAAATGATTGCCAGGGCAGAAAGTCTTGGTGCTCCTCAATATTCAGGAATAGGGAAAACACTTATGGCTTTGCTGCTGATGCAGAGTACGGATATTTGGGGGGATTTGCCTTATAGCCAGGCCTTCATGGGGCCTTCGGTTCCCAGTCCTGTTTATGATAAGCAGGAAGATATCTATAACACTTCGCTGAAGGCGCTTCTGGACGGTGCGATAGCAGATCTGGCTAAGCCTGTGCCCACTGCTGCGGCATTGAAGGTAGGTACAAGTGATCTGATCTTTGGGGGGACGGTTGCCAGCTGGCAGAAGGCGGCCTATGGTGCAAGGGCGCGTTACTACCTGAACTTGTCGAACAGGAATGCCGCCAATCTCGTGAATGCGGCGGCAGATGCTGCGCTTGCGGTAGATGTTACTTTAAGAAGTGCGATAGATGTACAGCTGAAGTATTCTCAGGAACGTCCAAGTCCCTGGTATACCAATCTTGGGCAGCCGGCTATTACGGCAAAGCAGCACAGGCCATCTTATTTCCTTGTCAACCTGATGAATGGTACTGGTTATTTTGCAGGGGTTACGGATCCTAGATTGCCTAAATTGTTTGACAACAATGGGGCTGCTACTTATATAGGACGCCCGGTTGGTGCTTTAAGTAATGAGCAGGGGGCGAATCTGGCTAATGCGGACATTACGGAGCGGACTTTTTATGGGGCAAGGACATCGCCTGTTCCTATTCTGACTTATGCGGAGATGCAGTTTATAAGGGCTGAGGCTTTATTGCCCACTGATCAGGCAGCTGCGTACGCTGCGTATATCAATGGGATCAAGGGTAATATGGAGAAACTTGGTGTCGATGCTGCGGCGATCACTGCTTATACGGGTAATCCGGTGGTTACTAAAGGAGGAAATATTACCATCACTGATGTGATGCTGCAGAAGTATATTGCCTTATTCCTTCAGATGGAAACATGGACGGACATGAGGAGATATCAATATAGTGCAACGGTTTATCCGGGCTTGAAGCCTCCGCTTAAAAATCTCCTGGGCACCAGTTATGTGCAGCGGGCCAAGTATCCGGATAATGAACCCGGCCGGAATCCTAATGTTCCTCAGGTTGCCAATCAGGCAGTGAAACTTTGGTTATTTAATTAAATCGAATGAAGATGAAAAAGAGAATGTCAATATATACAACAGGATTATTCGCGGCAATGTTATTGTTGTCGGCCTGCAAAAAGAATGACGCAGATCAGTGGCTCAAGGATAATGTTACGGTAATAGGTAAGGTACCGGTGGTAGCCAGTTTTACCGTTAAGCCCCCGCAGACAACTACTGTTGTTGCGGGAACGAGTATACAGCTTGATCTGAGATACTGGTCTGATGATCCGATCGATAAGATCAATCTGAGATCTGCGGTGGGGACGGGGGCGCAGGAGGTAGTTTCTGCAACTCCTTACCAGAAAGCCTATTCGCAGATCAGCAGAACAGATTCTTTGCTGCTGACTTATCCGGTGCCTTCCGGACTGGTGACCGGGACTACTATTGCTGTGGAGGTAGAGGTCGTCAACAAAAATATGCTGACAAAGAAAAATGTCCTGAACTTAAAGGTACAGTAACGAGTACATTAGAGCCCCGGACTTTACCCGGGGCTTTTTGATAAATTTTCCTACTTTTGCTGATATCATTAGTTATGGCAAGCTTTACACTTACTCCTGAGACCTGGAAAAAGGTTAAAATTAAATTTCTGAGAAAATACCGTGACCTGGCACAGGTAGATATCGCTTTTATTCCCGGTCAGGAAGAACAGCTGGTGCAACAGCTGATGGATCTGGTGAAGAGAGACAGGGATTATGTGGAGTTTACCATAAAAAAAGCACTTGCCGATCCTGAAGGGAACAGGCTGTAATTCTCTTTTTGAAGGGCTGATCAGTTGCTTTTAAGGTCATTATGTGTTAAATTGCATTCCAACATCTATTTTGGGTATCAACTGATCAGTGCATGATGAAAAAATATAAACTGGCCGTAGCCTTAATTCTTATCGCTTTTGCTTCTTTGACCTGGTCTTTTAAAGAAGACCTGTTCCTGGTTTCCAAGAACCTGGATATTTTTGCGGCACTTTATAAAGAGATCAGCATCAATTATGTGGAAGAAACCAATCCGTCAGAGCTGATGCATAATGGCATTGATGCCATGCTGGGTAATCTGGATCCTTATACCGAGTATATTCCTGAGTCTGAAATAGAAGATTACAAGCTGAAATATGTAAGTACTCAATATGGTGGTATCGGAGCCAGTACCTTATTCATAGAAGGAAAATTGTTCATTAATGAAGTGATGGAAGGCTATCCTGCTGACAAGCAGGATTTGAAACCTGGGGATCAGCTGGTTAAGATCAGTGAAAACGAGGTAAAGGGTAAAGACCGGGCACAGATCAGTCAGCTCCTCCGCGGACCTAAAGGGTCAGCTGTAGATTTGCTGATCATCAGGAATGGTGCTGTTATCAACAAAAAGGTCATCAGGGATGAGATCAAACAGCCAAATGTCACTTATTCTGGTATGACTGATGATCAGATAGGTTATATCAGGCTCGATAAGTTTCTGGAAAATTCGGCACAGGAGGTAAAAGACGCGGCGACTGTGCTCAGCAAACAGCATCCTAAGGGATTTGTGCTGGATCTGAGGTATAATGGCGGGGGTATTTTGCAGGAAGCGGTTAAGATCGTGAACCTGTTTGTCGATAAAGATGTCATGGTGGTTACTCAGAAAGGAAGAAATCCGCAAAAAACGGTTACTTATAAAACTGTAAGTGATCCTTTGTTTCCGCAGACGCCCTTAATTGTTTTGGTTGGGGGGAATTCAGCTTCTGCGTCAGAGATTGTTGCAGGGGCATTGCAGGATCTTGACCGGGCTGTTATTGTTGGTCAGCGCAGTTATGGTAAGGGTCTGGTGCAGCAAACGTTTAATCTCCCGTACAACAGCCTGGTAAAGGTTACTGTTGCTAAATACTTCACGCCTTCAGGCAGGTGTATTCAGGCCCTGGATTATGCACACAAGGATGCCAGTGGAAAGACGTTTAAGTTTGCCGACTCGCTGATGACGAAATTCAATACGAAAACGGGCAGGAATGTATATGACGGAAATGGCATATATCCGGATGTGGTGGTTTCTCAGGTTAAATTTAGCCCTATTACTACTTCTATTCTGAGCAAAAGCTTGTTCTTTGATTATGCCAATGATTATAAGAAACGAAACAAGACAATTGCTGCTGCTGCGGGATTTCAGCTGAATGAGGCGGATTATAGCCAGTTTGTGACCTCTATGAATGGCAAGGACTATTCTTATACTTCCCGTACGGAAAGATTGTTGACAGACCTGCGCGATGAGGCTGAAAAAGAGAATAAACTAAGCGTTGTAAAGGCGGATCTGGATGATCTGAAGGAGAAGATGCTTGGTGCGAGGAAAACAGACCTGATCACACATAAAGCGGAAATCAAGAGAGTTCTGGAAACGCAGATAGTGAGCAGGTACTATTATGAGCGGGGTAAGGTCATTCAGGCTTTCCAGTACGATAAGGAACTGGCTGCGGCGAAGACACTGCTGAACAATTCTCCAAAGATGCTGGCTATCCTGAAGGGAGAAGGGGAGTACAAAACGATCGGCAGTCCGGTGAAAACCGTAACTGCCGCTGCGCCTGATAATGATTGATGTTTTATTCTGCGTGATGCAGTTTCACTACAAGCCCATCCATAGCAGGGTTGAGCTGCAGCTGGCAGGCCAGTCTTGAATTGGGTAAAAGATCGGGAAGTGTATCGAGCATAGCATACTCGTCATCCGTCATTTCATTAAGTTTTTCTTCGCCTTCAAGTACGTCTACACAGCAGGTGGCACAAAGTGCCATACCGCCGCAGGTGGCCAAAATGTCGTACTCACATGCTTTAAGGTATTCCATGAGGCTCAGACCCATATCTACGGGAGCTTCAAGCTCTGTACGGCTGCCGTCCGGATTCTGAACGTGGATGGTGATATTGTTTTCTTCCATGCTTAAAACTCTGATACGCCGTTTACGGTGGTGTATTTCATCGTGTATTTTATTCCGGGATTCATATACTGGTAAGCGCTGTGGCTCATCAGCGCTGCTTCGTGGAAACCACAAAGAATCAGCTTCAGTTTATTGGTATAGGTATTGATATCGCCAATCGCATAAATTCCGGGGATATTTGTAGAGTAATCGTCAGTGTTTACTTCTATGGCACTTTTGCTGATGTTCAGGTTCCATTGTTCGATCGGGCCTAGTTTAGGGCTCAGACCAAACAGGGGGATCAGGTGATCAGCAGCTATATTTGTTGGTTCCAGTGTTTTGTTGTGAAGGATCTCTACATTCTCCAGGCGGCCGTGTCCGGATACGGAATTAAGGTTGCTGTTCAGAATCAGGTTGATCTTTCCGCTTTCGGCCAGTGCCATTACTTTGTTTACGGAATCAGGTGCGCCACGGAAACTCTCGCTGCGGTGAACTAATGTCAGCTCTTCTACGATATCCGCAAGGAAGATGGTCCAGTCAAGGGCAGAGTCTCCACCGCCTGCGATCACCATTTTCTGTCCGCGGTATTGCTCAGGGTCAAGAATCATATAATTGACACCTCTTCCGTTTTCAAATTGCTCAAGGCCTGCCACGGCTGGTTTGCGCGGCTCGAAGCAACCTAGGCCACCAGCGATAACAACCACTTTGGACTCGATAATGGTGCCCATATTGGTGGTCAGTACAAAATCTCCTTCAGCTCGTTTCTCCAGGCCTTCGATGCGCTCACCAAGGGTGAACCCAGGATGAAAAGGTTTCCCCTGCTCCATCAGGTTGTCGATGAGTTCCTGAGCCAGGACAGTAGGGTAACCAGGGATGTCGTAGATTGGTTTTTTTGGATATATTTCGGATAATTGTCCACCCACCTGAGGTAAATAATCAATAAGGTGACAACGCATTTTTAATAAACCTGCTTCAAAAATTGCAAATAAACCTACGGGGCCGGCGCCTATGATGGCTATATCAGTAGAAATCATGTTGTTTAAAATTTGTGCGAATTTACGAACTTTTGTTTTAATAATGGTGCTATTTATAAATATTCTACATAACCTCTAGGACTTATGACAGGAAACCGCGCTGATATTTTGTTTATCTTTGTTTTTGCTGATGAATAAGAAGATATATTTCGCCTCAGATTTTCATCTGGGTTCACCCGATTTTACAGAAAGCCGCCGGCGTGAAGACCGGATTGTACGCTGGCTGAACGCCATCGAGGCGGATTGCGCAGAGCTTTTTCTGATGGGTGATGTATTTGATTTCTGGTTTGAATACCGCAGGGTAGTGCCTAAAGGCTTTATTCGCCTGCAAGGCAAGCTGGCGGCTATGGCTGATGCAGGGATTAAGATCTGGTTTTTTAAAGGCAACCATGACATGTGGGTGAATGACTATTTTACGAAAGAGATGGGGATCCGGATTGTGAGTGATGAACTGGTCATAGAACGAAATGGCAAGACTTTCTTTTTACATCATGGTGACGGACTGGGGCCAGGTGATAAAAAATATAAAATCCTGAGAAAGATTTTCAGAAATCCGGTTTGTAAATGGTTGTTTTCATTGGTTCCGCCGGTGATTGGGATGGGGATCGCCCGCGGCTGGTCTAAGAACAGCAGGGCAGCTTCAAGTGCTGAAGAGGTATTTCAGGGGGAAGACAACGAGTGGCTGGCCGTGTATGCTAAAGAGCAGCTGCGCATCAGACATTATGATTATTTTGTTTTTGGACACAGGCATCTGCCGCTTCAGATAGATCTGGGAAATGGGAGTATATATGTAAATACCGGCGAATGGCTGAATTTTAATTCGTATGCGGTATTTGATGGTACTGAATTGAGCCTTAAATATTTCGGCAAAGAAGAGTAGTTTGTCCATATAGGATTGAAGGCTTCATTTTTTTGTCTGCTTTAACCGAAAAAGCCGTATTTTTGCTGCCCGAATAAAAAAGCCTTTTGTGAAGGCAAATGATATTTTCTGAAAAAAAGATATGTTAGAGAAATTAGAAGCCATTAAACTGCGTTGGGAAGATGTTGAGGAGCAGTTAAGTAATCCTGATACCATGCAGGATATGAAGCGTTTTGCAGCTTTGAATAAGGAGTATAAAGACCTGAGCAAGATTGTAGATGAATATAAGATCTATAAGAATGTGATGAGCAATATCGACGCGAATAAAGAGATTCTGAGTACGGAAAAGGATGCGGAGATGCGTGAGATGGCAAAGGAAGAGCTGGATATGCTGCTTGTGCAGCAGGAGGAGATTGAAGAAAAGGTAAGGCTGATGCTTATTCCTGTTGATCCTGAAGATGCTAAAAATGCGGTGTTTGAGATCAGGGGTGGTACCGGAGGTGACGAAGCAGCGTTGTTTGCGGGAGATCTTTACCGGATGTATAGCCGTTATTTTGAGCAGAAGGGCTGGAAAGTGGAAACGGTTGATGTGACGGAGGGAACAGCAGGGGGTTATAAGGAGGTGATTTTGAAAGTAACTGGTGAAGATGTTTACGGGCAGCTGAAATATGAGTCGGGAGTGCATCGTGTACAGCGTGTCCCTGATACTGAAACTCAGGGGCGTGTACATACTTCGGCGGCGTCGGTTGCAGTTTTGCCTGAAGCAGAAGAGATTGATTTGTATGTTAACCCCGCAGATATTGACCTGCAGACATCACGGTCAGGTGGTGCCGGAGGTCAGAATGTGAATAAGGTGGAGACTAAGGTTCAGCTGACACACAGGCCATCGGGAATTGTTGTGGTTTGTCAGCAGGAACGTTCGCAACTTGGAAACCGGGTGATTGCGATGGAAATGCTGAGGAGTAAGCTGTATGATATCGAGCTGCAGAAAAAGAATGGTGATATTGCGGCACGACGCAAAACCATGGTTTCTACGGGGGACCGCTCGGCTAAGATCAGAACGTATAATTATCCTCAGGGCAGGGTGACCGATCACCGTATCGGATTGACCTTGTATAACCTGAATGGTGTGATGGATGGCGGTGTTCAGGAGCTTATAGACGCACTGCAGTTTGCAGAGAATGCAGAGAAACTAAAAGAAGGTTCTGTAAATTAAGAGGTTACAATTATTTTAAAATAATTGTTGCAAAGTTAAATAAAGCACCTATATTTGCAATCCCGAAACGAAACAACGATACGGAAAACGGGAAAACGGACCGGTAGTTCAGCTGGTTAGAATGCCGCCCTGTCACGGCGGAGGTCGCGGGTTCGAGTCCCGTCCGGTCCGCAACTTTAAGTTTAAAGCCATTAAAAGCGCACTTTACAGTGCGCTTTTTTTGTTTTATAGCATTTCACACGTGTTTTCTAAAATAAGCTGTCCAAACTAATTCAAAACAGTTTAAGAAAAATGTTGACTATTTCGTTGACCATTTTAAGTTGGTAAATTAGGTCAATGATTTTATATCGAGGAGAGAGGATTTGAGGACTAGAATGTCGCTTGCGACTATTTAATAACCTTAAAAAGTGTGTGTTATGAAAAGTTACCAAAAACTGTCGATTATGTTTTGGCTATTCAAAGCCAAAACCGACAAAAACGGCTTCGCGCCAATTTACGTGAAACTGACCATAGAAGGGCAAAATGTTGACCTATCGGTAGGCAAAAAAGTAAAGCCTGAATTTTGGGATGAAAAGGCAAAGGAGGATTTATCTCAGACAAAAGATGCAAAGGCTACAAATGCAAGAATCACTGAAGTAAAAATTGATCTGGATAGACATTTTGAGGTCTTGCAGACTCAATACGAACGTGTGACTCCACAAATGATCAAGAACCGATTTACTGGCCGGGCTGCAGATTGGTCCGCATTGGCTGAAAAGAAGGAGAAAGAAGCGAAACGTACCCTTCTCGCTGCTGCTGATGAATACATGAAAGATCTGGAGATCATGGTTCAGTTAAAGCAACGAACAAAGTCTACAAAGACTACATGGAAGACGTCCTATAAACATCTAACTGATTTCGTAAAGTACTTTACAAAGGGTGCGAAAGACATTGATCTAGAGTTGGTGAACAAAAGTTTCGCCAGTGAATACGTCAAGTATCTCACATTGTATAAGGAAGAGCCCCTACAGCCTATATCAGCTGAGAAAAAGATCATACATCTTAAAGCGTTTGTTGATTTTGCATGTGACAAAGACTGGATCGATAAAAATAGGCTGAAAGGGTTTTCTTTTAATCCGGAAGAAACGAAGAAAAAAGGGCTGGAATACAGTGAAGTAATCAGTATTTACTCTAAAGAGTTTCAAATTCCAAGACTAGAAAAAATTAGAGATCTTTTCGTCTTCCAATGTTTTACAGGCTTTGCTTATGGTGATTTTCGCGATTTGAAGCAGGAAAACCTATTAGACTATGGAGACGGTCAAAGATGGTTAATAAGAGGAAGGAATAAAACCGACGGCGACGAAATGGTACCATTATTGCCAATAGTTGAGGAACTTATAAAAAAGTATGCAGATCATCCCACTGTTAAGAAAAATGGCGTTTTAATGCCAGTACTAAGTAATCAGAAATATAATGGTTATTTAAAAGAAATCGGAACACTCTGCAACGTTTCACAGGAATTGACCACACATCTTGCAAGGCATACTTTTAGTCATCTAATGCTCAATGTATGTTATCTACCAATAGAAGATGTTGGAAAAATGCTTGGACATAATTCCCCTAAAAGCACTTCTCGATATTGTCAGGTTGGTAAAGAACGCCTTCAGCACCACATGAAAGGGGTACAAGGAAAACTTTTTGATGCACAAAGTAAACTAAAGATCAATCTCGCATCTTAAACTTCGATAAGATAAAGGCTACCATTTGGTAGCCTTTATCTTTTACTGCTATTTTGAAAGCATCTTAAATTGATTTTTATGCCACATCCAATGCCAGGCGTGCATTTTCCAATCCTTTATAGCTTTGCCTTTTAAATTTTTCCATTTCCTCAAAGCATACTGGTAGTAGAATTTAATCGCATCTTCCTCCGATCTATTCTTCTCAATAAAATATATTATTACATGTGCTTTTTCTGGTGGGATGCAGCTGCCATATCCATTGATTTCTATCTGTTTCGCCATTACTTTCTAATCACTTTATTATTCTCGAATACTTTTTGAATTTCGTCTCGATCGTAGTATATACATCCGCCGATTTTTGTAAATGGAATTTCGCCCGAATTTCTCCGAGTTTGCAGTGTTCCTGGCGATATTTCCAAAATTCTCTGCACTTCTTTCGACTTCATATATTTCTTCTCAGATATATTATTGCGCTTACTAATCAGTTCAGTAATTTCGACTAAAAGGTCGTCCTTAAATTCTCTTAACAGTTGCTGCAAAAATAAAATCTGGCTATTTCGATCAACATCTGTTCCTGAATATTCACCTTCTCTCATATCTCTCTCCTTTCCTGGGTTTCCCTTTTAATTTCTTTCTTTAAAAAAATACCTTGCTGCCCTGGTTCCGTTTATAAGAGGGCACAAACTTGATGTATCCTGCATCGCTTAAATCCTTCATGCACTTTCTGTAAGTAGCAGGGGCGGAAATTTTAGCAAGGTTCATGATCTGGTAGCTAAAAACCTGGATGGGGTTACTACTTCCGTTATTTACACGATATTGCACCAGAGCAGCGTAAACCCCAATGTGGGCTGCGCTAATTCTTCCATCATTTTCAATTGCAAGGAAGAAACTTTCAAATATTTTTGAGATGTCCATAAAATTTCATTTACTTGATACTCATTCCATTTTTTTTCACAGCTGACCGCTTAACTTGTTGAGCAGGTTTTTCAAGGTCAACTGATTTTTTGCCCAGCGCTTTTTCCCAGGTCGTTTTCTTGAAATTTAAATCGTAGATGTTGAGTTCTCGCATCTGCGGGTTTGCTTCGATAAAGAATAATTCCTTTTTTCCTTCATGTTCCAAAGTTATCGCGCGTCTGTTTCCCTGTTCGAGAGAGTTTAGAAGTTTGAACAATTCAAAGCTGTTCTGCAACTCAATAATGGGAAAATTTTCCAATGCAATTCCTAGGTCAAAACCGTAGGAGAGAGGAAACTCCTTATACCTAAATTTTCCCTGGGCATCTTTGTCATTGAAATCAATCTGTTTCCAATTTTCACCTGCTAGAACTGCTCTGCCGGCAACCAAATTAGCTCTTTCGTCATTGCTTAATTGACCACATTCAGCAGGGTTAAAGTATTGCGATTTAGACTCGTTGGGATTAGACTCATTTTGTATAGTGACCTTCAAACCATCAAACTGATAATTCCCATTCTGGTTCTTCGAAAAATTTACTTCTTGGTTTACCCTGCCGTGAGTCTGTATGTAATTTGAACCAAGGACTGTAAACTGATTGGCTCCTTTTCTTATTTTCTCATCTACTTCCTTGGATAAATCGGATAGACCGGATCGCTGCAGACGTTCTTGCAGCGACCGGTTGTCCTTTTGTTGTAGTGCAGTCTCTCGTATAAGAGCAAATTCAGTTACTATTGGAGCAATAAAAAGCCTCCGAACCATTCGTTCAAATAGATTTGGAAATAGTTGCTTTTCGAGACTTCTGCGTTCCTGTTTTAAAATCCGTAAGGCAATGCGCTCATCTTGGTCATAAGTGCCATTATAACGCAGGGCTACCTTTTCAAAATACCGGAGCTTCTCTTGCATCAGCGCTGTATTGGTTTCCATTCCAAAAGAGAAAGCTTTTTTAAATCTTTCCTCCTTGCCTTGCCACCAATTTACCGCAGTCTCTATCCTATTCGCTTCAACATTCATAACAATTCATCCTTAGATTTTACATAACTTACAAGTGCTGATTCCGTGATTTTGACTTTGAGTTATTCTGAGTGGCTTTATTCTCCTCTTTTCTGTCGGAAACATTTTTTCCAGCTTTAATCACAGAATTTACATTTTGATTCAAAACCTCAGATTGTTTTTGATCGCTTTTAGCAGCATCCAGACTTAAGCCTTGAGTTGTATTTTGATCCGGCGCGAGTGCCTGTGTTACCTCGGACGCTACGTTATTGGATTTAGACATGTTCTCCAGTTCAGCTTCAATAAGCGGGACTGTAACTCTGTTCATATTCTGATCGTAAACAATGGGGTCAAGATTTGATGGATCCGCTTCAACATAGATCTTTACCTCATTATTACCTTGAACCACTGTAAACGGCTCACAGTAACCCTTTTCAATTCGCTGAATTGAGTTTTGGTAATAGGTTTCATTTTCAAGTTCTTTCAGCTGCGGCAACCTGTCCAATTGCTTTTCCAATTGAAAATCCGGGAACTCAACTCGGTGGTACTGATCCTTGTTGTCCTTTTTAGTCAGGTCGAATTTCATCCAAACATTTCTCCAGACATCAATTTCTTTTACTTCACCTTTATCTTCGACTGTTTGTTTGCCTTTTACATCTAAACGAATAGACTTGCCACTGATTAAATGCTCCAGTTCTTTTCGGGTAATATTCGGCTTTTTCCCCAATGGATTTCCACTTTCATCAGTGTAAAATGTGTGGTCTAATTTAACCTTCTGTGGGGGTACAACGATGTCATTCCCCCGGTAAACAGCAGTTTCGAAACCATTAAAATACTGCGTGTCCTTTTCTTTGTCTTTCCGGAAATTTAAGGTTGATTTTGCAGTTTGACCATCAATTGTTGAAAGATTGATGATTGTTGAACTTGCTAACTTTCTGTCCAGAATGTCTTTTAATTCCTCTTTGTGTGCGTCACCAAAACCTGCATAGAAAACCTGTTTAACTAGGCGGTCATAATTTTTGATATCCATAACTTAAAATTTAAAGGTTAATAATTGATTCATAACCAGGCGCAGTGAGCATCCTGGCTTTTATAATTGTTTTGTTTTTTACTTTGAGATTCAAGTGCCGACCGCCGTTTTTCTCCATCAACTGTATGGCAAGGTATTTTTGATCGGGAATGGTGAATTTGGGCATGGCATATACCATGTGCCAACCTATCATCCCCGGCACTTTATCCGTACCGCCTTCGACATGAACCGGGGTAATTTCGATCTCCTGTGATGCCGTTCGTTTTGCCTTTTTCTGATCACGGATAAAAAAGCGTAGCTGATCGATATCGTAGCCTATATTTGAGTAGTTTGTGATTTCGATACGACAGTACATGATATCGTTGTGAATGTAAAACCCTGTCATTTCCAGTAGAATGTCGAATTTTTCATCACTGATTCCCTTAACGCCCTTTTTTTGGCTGCCTGCTGCCTGAGCGTATGCACGAACTTCCGCCTGATTGATGTGTTCAGGCGCCATGGAAATATTCCCTTTCTCAGGGGTCTTTGGTCCAAGGGAGTAATTTAGAACAGCCGGTTGCCGTGCAAAATTTAGCAGAAAGGAATTCAGCTTCCCATCGGCCGTAACCACCGTCAGATTGGTCTCTGAAAAAGTATCACTGGCGGCTTTGACTTGCAGGATGTTTTCAACTCCACTTGCCTTTTGAGTCAAGACCTCTTTACTTCCCCTGTCCACACTGATGATGGCGAAGGGAAAAATAATATTTGTGGTTTTACTGTTGGAGATTTCCAGGCGTTGCGGTTCGATGGCGCTTGCTCGATTTAAACTTCCTGCCACTTGTGAACTGGCCGTTATAGCTACCAACAGGAAATATCCTGTGAGCATCATTGAATTGATTCTTCTCATATTGTTGATTTTTAATTGTTTTCTTTTTGCTTTTCGTCGCGCAGAAGCACCCTGTAGCCAGCTTTGACCGTGACCTTGATCAGTTTCACCTTCCTGCCAATAAGAGATTTTGCAGCTTCAATTCCTGCACTGGCAGCTTGAGCGCCCCATGATGGATCTACCGATGTGATTCCAAGATTTTGCATCGACCGGTCAGCTGATTGCTTGGCGACATCCCTGGTAATTGCACCTGGTATGTATAAACCATCAAGACCATCCATGTCGTAAACTTTTAACTCCACGGGGAATAGCGCATTGTTAAAACGAATGCCGGTAATGGAGATCACCAGGCGCTCCCCATCAAGCGAAGCGACTCCATAGAGGAAGTTATCTTTAGGAATGCAGGTGCCATTGATGAAGATGTCATTGACAAGGCGCAGTTTCACCGTTGAACCGTTTACAAGTTCCTGCGTCTCATGAATAACTGCCTGGATAGCATTTTGAAAACTCTCAGTAGACATTCCTTCGAGTGAATAAAAACCCTGGGATGCATTCTTACCGCCTTCTTTTTCGTCCAGTAAAGTTGCTTTGGCAGATTTCGGCTGTGTGGTTACCGGAAAAACTTTTCCACGGTTTGCGGCAGAGGATTGCTTCAATTTTTCCTGTACCAGTTGTGGATTTTGGATTTCCATGATCTTATCCAGCATCCCACTGAGCTGTTTCATCTCTGGGTCGTCGGCGGGGTGGCTCGTCATCATTTGCATCATCTGTTCAAGCCTGTCAACATCTGCGGATTGAACGGATCCGGCCCTATTATTTTGAGAGCTGTATCCACTTCCTCCACCATAACCAGAGCCGGAAGACCTGTTCATTTCGGTATTGATCTGCGCAAGTTTCTGATAAATTTGCTGATTATTGGGATCGTTATATGAACTGTTGTAAACTGATGTATTCAGTCCCACATTTCCAGTCGGCAACCCGTCGGGAACCTGATCATGCAACCTGCCCGGATCATTTCTGATCAACTCCTGAAATTTTAAAGAATCACGCTGCGCCTGATTGTAATAATCCATTTTCGAGATTGATTTATTGTTCTTTACTTCAGCGTCCGGAAGATGGAGGTTAAAGCCTGTTTTTTCTGGACCCGCGTCTTCAGTGGGTTCCGATTTGCCACCCCCCAGTGCGATAAACATCACCGTGAGAAAAGGTAGAGCAAGTACTGGTATCATCAGCATTAGTCTGCGCTGACGTCGCTTTTTCACATCTGTTTGATTTTCCATTTTATTAAAATTTAGTGTTACTTGTAAATATTCTCCATCATTTTCACGCTGTCCAAAAGGCCGGGGCGCAAGTGTAAAATGCTGTCATAAGTTTTTACACCTTCAGGACTTTGTGCCAGGCTGTCAAAGTAGCTGCGCAACTTCTCGGCGCTTGTCAAACCGAACTCATTTGGTTCAGTGAGCATTCCACCCAAGTCTTTTTGTGACGGCTGCAGCGGCACGTTGATAGACTGCGCCTTAAATTCATTCTTGGGTGTAGTTGTGAGATTAGATACAGCGACATAAATACTGGCTGCGCTTGATACCATTACGAAAACAATCAACATTATCTTCCATCTACCTGTACTAATTCCTGCAGTCTTTAAGTTCATCCAGACTGCCCACTTACTCTGAAGTCGCTCGACAAGTCTGTTAATTAGTGAGGGAAGAACTCCTGTTTTTTTTTCTTTTTTTCTAAAAAGTTTCATATTTCTATTTTTAATGGCCTCTGCTGACAGTTTGAATGTCAGTGTTTACTATCGTTGACCAGCGTTCTATTAAGAATCCATGAGGGTTATTTTCGCTTCGGGAGACATTCCTGAGTGCGCCTTCGGTAATCAGCCGGCGGGTCGTAGAACTCGCGGGCCTGATGATTGTCTGAACTGCATAACATTTAAACTGGTAGGGACTTGAGTTAAGGTCCAGGGTTACACTATCCACGGATATAGTTTGATTTACATTTCCAGAAATTAGTCCTGAGAAATAGCCGTTTTCTTTTAAATCATCATAAACCCGCTTGGCGCTGCCGTCAGCAAGATAAAGGGCACTGTTTATACTGAATTCAATTGCTTTGTCGTCAGGATCTAGCGTAAAAAATAACTTATGGAAATTCTTCACGTGGTCTTTCGCCTCCACTGAAATATTGTCTTTTCTATCCGAGGAATAAGCTTCCAGTGCTTTACCGTTGGCGAGGATGTAGACTTTATTTTTCATTCGCTCCACCAGAGAGAAGCTTTTATAGAGCGCAAAGCAAGTAACCAGTAAGCTTCCTGAAATTGCAATCAGGGTAAAACCCCGGATATGCCGAAATGCTGAATCAATGTTCTTCATTTGTTTAAACATGTTGGTCTCCTTTCTCTTTATGAATTGCCTTTGAGTTTATCTTTTTGATATCCGGATTGATTATCCCTGCCATCGCCATGCTGATAACCTCCCTTCATAATATTCCCGCCAGCATCTAGCATACTGGTAGCGCCGCCAGTTGCAGTATTTACAACTGTTCCCGTAGTACTGCTGAAAATGTTACTTATTTTTTGCTGTAAGGCACCTGGCATTCCGGCATTAACAATAAAACTCGCCGTTGACGGTACTGTAAAGTAGCCGACAATTCCTATAATCATGAACACCATGTATGCTGCATCGTAACTATTAAAGACAGTATCACCCTGGGAGGCTATTTCTACAATGTCCCTTTCCAACATCCTTTCCTGAATTTTTCCTATAATACATCCGAAAATATTGGCAATCGGCAGCCATAGGAAAATGTTTATGTACCTTGCCATCCAGTTTGAGAGCGAATGCTGAAAGCCATCAAAAACTGCCAGTCCGAATACCAAAGGTCCAAGAATAGCAAGAACCACCAGTTGAAATGTTCTTAAAGTATCAATGCACAATGCAGCAGCCTCAAAAAGCACACGTAAGATTTCATACAAGCACTGTTTAATTGTCGATCGCAGGATGTAGGAACTTTTTGCCAGATGAAACTTAATATCGTTTCCCAGGCTTGCAAAAAAGTTTTGATCGTCGGGATCGGCATTGTCGTGCGTGTACCTGTACCATTTATCTTTATCTCCTTGCAGGTCATCCCCGATATACATTTGCCAGGCGTCGGATTTACTCATGGCAAGTACCCGTCTTTCGAGCAAAGATGCTATAGCTTGATCTGAATTATCAACCATGGCTGCAGTTGCTGTAACGGTTGGCTTCAGGATACCATTCATCAGACCCAGTACAGACGGAAAAATCATAATGCAGAAGCCTAAAGCAAAAGGCCTGAACAACGGATAGAAATCAATCGGTTCCGCACGGGCAATGTGCTGCCACACTCTAGTCGCGACGTACCATGTGGCAGCAAATCCTGCAATGCCCTGCGCAACTCCGATGAGGTTACTACATAGCGGGATCATCTCATTATATAAATCTTCAAGAACTTCGTGAAGGCTGCTTATTTTACCGGCAAGATCTCGGGCATGGCTCAAAGTTGGCAAAAGTAACCCCATTACCACTAGAATAGTGGTTCTCATTATTGCTTTCATATTGTCGCTTATTTAGTTATACCGTGGACTGTTTTTAGAATTTGAACATCCTGTTTTTCTCTGGCACGATCAATTCCGAGCATTTGAAACTGACTGTTGAAATGATGCAGAAATTCAACTTTATTAAGCAGATCGGCATGTACCCGGTCTATGGCCTTTAGCCGCTCATCATCACTCATCCGCAATGTACCGGGCGTGAGAATGGTAATGAGCTCATCCAGATTTCGAATACTTTGCTTGAATAAGTTGTCGTAAACCCTACCCAGATATGACAACTCCTGTGGGCTAAAATTTTCATCACTGCGGAAGCGCTCGTAAGCGCGCCTGTACTCCTGTACTAGGATCTTCTGACTGCTTATAATTTCTCCCACCTTTCGATAGTTTTTAACCTCAGGGCTAACTTTGCTGAGACCATCAAGGAAGGCTTTATGCAAATTGAAATTACCTTCCGCTATGTCCTTTACGGTATTGTAGCCTCCTTTTAGAATGGTATAGCCTTTTTTCATATCACTGAGGATCTGCTTGAACTGAGCAAGCTTTTCCACGTTCAACAGCAGTTGGGCGATCTCATCTGCCTGGGCAGAGGCAGATTGTACAGGGAAAAATCCACCACTGAATATTCCCAAAATAATTAATAGCTTTTTCATATTTATTTGGATTTGATGCCGTTCATTTCCCGGCTGATTTGTATTTCCTGCTTTTCTTTGATCCTTGAAATGGCCAGCATTTTGGTTTGATTAGAGAAGCTTTTTGAAAACTCATAATTCTCTCGCATTTCGGCATGCAGTTCCTCTAGCCGCTGTATACGTTCCGCATCAGTCATATTCAAAATACCACTGGTTCCGGTCTTCATCAGCTGATCTATATTGTCCTGGCAGTCCGCGAGAACCCTGTTATATACCCGCATGATGTAATCCAGTTCCTCCTTCACAAAGGCATTGCTGTTTTGAAACTGCCGGTAGTTGATGTGATAATCAAAAATAATCCTGTTTCGCATGTCCAAAATCTCAGTGAACTTTGGATCTTTTTTAATTTCCGGGTTGACCAATGTTAATGCATGAAGATGCTCAGTATGCAAATTAAACTCCTTGCCGCTATTTCCGCCAATAGTCTGCAAACCTTCTTTTACGACCTGGTAACCTTTTTTTGCATGTCCAATGTATACTTGAAGCGCAGCAACCTGCTGAACAAGGTATTTTGTTTGTGTTTTCTTTTGCCTGAACCATTCGTCCCAAGTCTGGCCATGCACAGAGCCGAAAATAATCGTACACAGTGCGGTAATGATCATTGCTTTCATATTCTAAATTTTTCGTTTATTCTTAAATTGCCTGGATTTAAATTGGGGCCTCGTCTCTCTGTGTCGCAGATACACCTCCTTAAATGAGGGGATATCGCGACAATTCGGATTAATTAGAGTTATTTCTTCATCCCGTGAATGTCCAGTGCCCTCGCTGATAAAATTTATATTTAACTCAAGAATTCTGATTTCCCCCGAGTCATATAAAAATTTCATTGCCATAGAGACATATGGCTTATGTTTCGCTTCAAATATTGGAAATCCTAATAAATAGAATTCGCAAGGTTTGTCTTTCTGAGCTAACATCTGATCAATTTTCAAAAAGCCAGATTTGGATCTCTCGACAAACTCAACATTTCCGTCAATTGAAAAGAAGTTGAAATAATTATCAAATCCCTTCTCAACCATAATTTGTCCCAGTTCCTTTGCTTTGATTAAATTATTTGCCATAGCTTTATTCTATTCCGTACCACTTTTTGATTGATTTCACTTCATCTTTCGTTTTCGCTTTTTGCAGCCCGAGCATGATGTTCTGTGTATTAAATTGCATCAGGTCATCAAAATTCTGCTCTACTTTTTCCGCAGATTCATTGATCAACTCCAGTCGTTTAGCATCACTCATCTCCAGGGTAAATGATTTAAGTACTGTAGCAATCTGATCCACATTTCGCACGCTTTCCGCAAGAATTCCTGAATACACCTTTTCCATGTATCCCAGTTCATCCGTTGAAAAGTTCTTGTCCTTCCGAAGCAGGTTCCAGGCACGATTGTATTCTTCTACTAGCCGGACTTGCTTTGTGGTAATGTCCTTTACCCTTTGATAATAAGTAATGGCACTTTTTACCTTTTTCAATTCATCGAAATATTGCTGATACTGCTCTTTTTGTTTTGCCGTCCAATCAGAAATCTCATCAAGTTTCAACTTAGATAGTGAATTTTCAAGCACCTTTTGTGCGTTTTGGAGCCATATCACCTTGTTTTGCTGTCGCTGTATCTGCAGGTCGATCGCTTTAATCACTTTTACTACAGCAGCCTTGATAACCGCTATAATTGCTGCCGGAATTGCTGCCTGAGTCCGCTGAGCCGAGAAACTCAGCGTGAGAAATAGGACCGTAACCACTGAGACTTTTAAGAACTTTTTCATGCTACACTTTTTAAATTTTTACTCCTGATTTCTTCTGCCATTGCTGCAATCGCTTTGCGAATGTCACCGCCGTACCTGGCCGCATGCTCCATGAGCCGCACTTTTTCGGTCTGTTCGGTGGTGTAAGCGAGGTACTCTTCCAGACTGACTTCCGTCCGGTAGACTTTACTGTACATGCCGCCCAGACTGATAAATACCTCCTTGTATTTTTTAGATGCGTCATTGGCTTTGTTGACTGAAAGCACCATTGCCTTCTCCTTTTCAGTAAGGCCCAGAAGTTCCTGGATTTGCTCAAACTTATTTTGATACTTACTTTGGTCGAGCAGGATCTTGCAATCACTGTTGTTAATGATGGCCTGCTTGACAACCGGCGAGGAAATAATATCCTCGATGTCCTGCGTGACTACAATGGCCTCGCCAAAGAACTTCCGTACCGTTTTAAAGAGGTATTTGATGTACTCCGCGAATCCTTCTTTCATCAGCGCTTTCCAGGCTTCTTCGATGAGGATCATCTTACGAACACCTTTCATCTTACGCATTTTGTTGATGAAAACTTCCATAATGATGATGGTCACAACCGGAAAAAGGATAGGGTGATCTTTTATGTTATCAAGTTCAAAAACGATGAACCTTTCTTGGAGCAAATTCAGGTTTTCAGTGGCATTGAGCAGATAATCAAATTCGCCACCCTTGAAATACGGCCGAAGTACATACAGGAAATTATCAATATCAAAATCCTTTTCCTTAACACGGTCACTTTTCAGCACCTCGATATATTCGTCCCGCAGGAAAATATAAAAGGTGTCAAAGCATGGAAACATCGCAGGGTTTGAATCCAACTCCGCGTAGTACGCACCAATAGAATTGGAAAGTGCGACGTACTCACTTCTCTTGAAATCTTCATCGTCTTTTTTCCAAAGAGCCAGCAGCAGTGTTTTGATGCTTTCCTTTTTCTCGGTGTCCAGGCTATCACCTTTGCCAATAAAGAACGGATTGAAACGTATTGGATTCTCTTCGGAGTAGGTAAAGTAATAACCCTTCACCATGTCGCACAAGCCTTTGTAAGAATGGCCAACGTCGACTAACACCACATGAGTTCCCTGTTCATAGTAGCTTCTCACCATATGATTGGTGAAGAACGATTTTCCGCTCCCAGAGGGTCCGAGAATGAATTTGTTGCGGTTGGTACAGATTCCACGGTTCATCGGCTCATCACTAATATCCGTGTGAACGGGCTTTCCCGTAAGGCGGTCGCCAAGTCGAATTCCAAAGGGACTGAGAGAAGATCGATAACTTGTCTCCAGGTTTAAAAAGCAGGCAGCTTGTTCCGCAAAAGTATCGAAAGTGTCGTTCATCGGGAAATCAGCTTCGTTCCCCGGAATTCCAGCCCAGAAAATTTGTGCTGCTCCGGCGGTTTCCTGCTTGGCAACAGCATCCATTTGAGCGATGGCTGAACCGATTTTGTTCCGCAGATCATTCCACTCTTCCGCATTCGAGGTCCAGGCCAGCACATTGAAATGTGCTTTGACCGGCAACCGTTGAGCGCCGATTGCTTCATTCAAAAAATCATTCGTAGCATCACGGCTTATTGAATTCTCCCTTGAATACGCTGAAAGGGATTGTAGACGCAGTCGTTTGCTTTCCAGTTTTTGCAACGTCTTCTGCGCATCCTCAATGAAAATGTACTGATTGTAAATGTGATTACAAGAAAGCAGTTGACCCAACGTCGAGGCAAAACCAATGCTGAATTTGGTCCGGTCGGTTGAATAGCGGTCGAAATTAATCCTTGATCCGCACAAGGCAGGAAGATCTTCCGCATCACCCATTGTATATAACTGGCATTTTTGATCTCCGACTTTTATTCCCTCCTTGAACTCAATATCCTTTATGCTGAACGATTGATCATTCTCCGAAAGACTGCAATACTTTTCAATGAGCCCAATCTTCCTGCTCTGACTTTGGAGTTCATTATCTTTCAATCTTTTGAACTGCACAAAACCACTATCTTCAAGAATTCTTCTGAACTGCCCTGCGGAATCCAAAAAGTCCTGCAGCATTTGGGGTTTTAAAGTTTGCTCCGGAACAATTGTTCCGCTTAAGAGCGTAGAGAACAGGGAAGATCTTTGCTTTCTTGCTGCTGGCTTCTTGGTCAGCATTAGGTAGCAACTGTGATCCAAAAAGGGTCTCTCGTTGAAAAAGCGATCACTGCTGCGGCTTAAGAAGGTCGTGTCCTGACTGCTGAAATCAGGCTTGAACTTACTGTCTATAAACCAGTCCTGTTTGTGCAGGATGCTTAATTTCGGCAGCACCTTTATCGCTTTAATCCACGCCTGGTGAAAAGCTTCATAGTCACTGTCCGACAGGGTAAAAATCTCTGGTAGTTCTACCTTGTAAGCGATGGTGATGTCACCTTGCTTACTCAAAATACAATTGTGCTCTACGCCCATTATGGGCAGCACATCTCTCATCATCCTTTCCATCTCACGTTGTTTTTGATATTAAAGCCCAGGGCCTTTTTTTCGTCCTTTATTTATCGTCCTTTTTCCATCAGGCTCTATTTCATTTGTTTTTTTTATCCTTTTCAGGTTTTGCGTAATGAGTTCATCTATACCTAATTCTTTTATACCTAATTCTTTCCATGAAATAATTTTGGCGGTGTGGTGCATTTTGACTGGAACCTCTCTCAAAATTTCATTTAGGTCCCAGCCAGTTTTCCGAGAATACCCTACAGGATCAAGATGCTTCAAATCCGGTATTTCGACTACGGTCAAATGCGCGGGAACCTCGGTAATTTTACGAGGATCAATATCACTTATATGGTTTATGCGTGGATCCAGGACAAACTGTAAAACCCCTTCTTGTATCTGAGGCAAATACTCTAAATCATTTAGATTTATACCAGGAGTACGAAAATCATCTTTAGGGGAAAGAATATTAAAGTGCGAATTGAAGTAAAACTCCTGATCTTGTATTACCACCAATACCTGCCTGCCACTAAGCCTAACCGCCAGAGCATTCTGATCAATAATTACTTCCAAATCCGGTCTGTCTTTTACATCATCGATCTGCTTTCCATACTTGCTTGCCATCTTTTCAGGATCTAGCTGAGACATGTGAGGCACTTTCGCCAATACTACATCTCCATTATTCAATCTCTTCAATTCCGGCAAGTTGCGAGCGGCCCTATCATAATTAAAATAATAGCCGTCCTTCTCGTATCGCATGTCAGAAAACTTGATTACATTTTCTTTGTTACCGGACTCACGGAGTTCCGCTTTTTCAACGTCGACAATAAAGTCAACGCCTTCTAAATTGTATATTGGTAATTGATTGTCCATAATCTTGTTTTATGATCTATCTGATTCCATTTCGGCGTTGTCTGGTTTTTTGTGAACCATCTGATTTTTCGGTTCTGGAATTCTTGTTGTAAGTCTTAAGTCTTCGAGACATTTCGCGAGCGGTTACCGCGAGGAATGTATCATCATAGGCTTGTAGCTCAGCTTTGTGATTCGCTTTCTGGGGGATCCTCGTCAGGTAGGCCGTACCATTCAATCCATTTTTAATAGCTACGCCAATCGGATCAATATCTTCGAGCCTGGGCAGCTTTACCACGACAAGGTCATGCCTTAAACTCTGCATTGCATCATAAAAGCTAACAACTTCCCTTGTAGAGGTATTAAATAAACACGAATGGTTTAAGGTTAGGTTATGAAGATCAGGGATCACCTTTTCCTGATTATCACCAATTCGCATTTCATTTTTTAAAACATCGACGTCCCATTTTTCACCGTTGATAACCAAAATTGGGAGTTTTCCTTCCAGGCGTGTCCTGATCGCTTCATCTACAATGATGGTGTTCCAACCATGTTTGTAGCTTATTGCATTGTGAAGGCGTACAAAATCGCCTTCCGCTATGAAGTGCGGCATCAGCAACTCCTGTTGGATCACAAGCTTATCAATTGTTTTTGGTGCTGTTGACGTCTCTTGCTCAAAAGGATTATGGTCCAAAATCAAAAAACCACCTTCTTCCCTGAAAGAAGAAAAAGGAATTTGGTTTACCGGATTAGCTGACTGCATAAAAGCTTGTTTCAGGGGATCTATTTCATACATTGCATCCCACAAAATGATTTCTGTTCGCTTTTCCATGATTTGCTATTTTAATCCACGTCCTTTTTTTGATTTTTTAGCCACTTGCCTTGGCAGCTTTAGATCATCTTGTTTTCGCTTAAAACCCATTTCTGCAGCTTTCAAATTATTATGAATAAGCTGTGGTAGATAGCTTTCCTCCACCGGGAAAACCCTTGCTTCCAACTTTTGTTGTGGTGGGAATTTATCCAGGAAAGCGAACGGATTTCCTTTCAAAAGGCTCCCACATCCTACGGGATCCAGTATCACTTCATTTGGTAAAAGGATCATGACAAGATTTTTAGGCAACTCTGTGATAGAATCCGGAACCTGAACAATGCTGTTTTGGATACGGTCATAGAAAAAAATAATTCTGCCATCTACAGTCCTGTGCGCTGTATTTAAGTCAATAGGTTTCTTCCAGTCATTCACAGGACGAAGTTGTTCCGCGCGTAGTACTACATAAAAATCATCGCTTACGATCCGAAATATTGGCAATTCTCCATTGTCGATGCGAGAATGCAAAATTGTAGAAGTGATCAGCATATCGTGATCATTCTCCGGCAGATCATCCTTACTAATGCCATATTTCAATGCCATCCCTTCAGGATCGAGTTTGACCATTTGATCTACATAGAATTTATTATCGTCAGGTAAATCGGAAGAATGTCCTTGAAGCTTGCTTTTATCTATTACGTATTTTCCGTTTTTTATCGGCAGCTGATGAATTGGAATTACATCAGCGGGATTACCTTTTAAACGCAATTCATTAAATGCTACATCAACAATGTAGGTCTTTTTGCCAAGAATCGTTTCAGGCAGGTCCCTGTGCTTGTAAACAAATGGCTGTTTCTCCAGCTGTTGAATGGTTTCCGTATCCAAAAACTTGATGTTGGTATTGTGCTTTTCGTTTAACAGTTCTGCTTCTTTACTTCCTTCCTGATAACCAAAATCCATGATATCGATTGGCACGCCAAACTCCAATAAATTTTCTTGCATTGAAGGATCCGGACCATCATATAGTTCATAGGTATCTTTTTCCAAATAACCCGTGTAGTAATATCCATTCTGTTCTAATTTGTACATTGGAATGATGTTGTCAGGATTATAAACCTGGACAAGCCTGTCATTTTCATTATCGACAGTGAAGAGCTGATCAGCTATAAGAATTCTGGAAATATGGTTCATAGTTTTAGTTGCTTAATTTTCTAAAAATATCCCTGCTTTGGTTTTTGATGGCTGTTGGTACCCTGCGTTTGGCAATGGCTTTAGTCATGCCATGTTCCCCGTACTTATTGCTCAACGCATAGACCTTAAAAACTAAAATTCCGCCAGCCGGAAGAATTACACCAACACAGATATAGGAAGGCAAACCGATGAGATACATGACCGAAAAAAGGATGAGTAGCCCAACCAGTCCGCCACCCAGGTACCAGATATATTGCGCTTTTAATCCCCGGAACTCTATACTCTTATTAATGCCTTTGTTAATTTGATATACACTGTTTGCCATAACTACACATTTCGTTCTTCACTTTTCTTACATGCTCAGGTACTCATGCACTTGCCCGATAATGGCATTGCGCATACTTTGGTCGTCTTCATGATCCTGGCTAAAGCTGAATTCATCGAAAATTTTCTTGCATTCCTCCAGCAGGTTCATGATTTCATAATTGATGATTCCAAGCACTTCAAGTTTGTAGAAGTCCTCAGGAAACTCCGATTCAAGAACTGAGCGGATGTAGCTGAACCTGGATGGACGCAGCTGCTCGGTCATGGTCTGCATGCACAACTGCTCGATCAAGTATGGAGGTCGATGTTCAGCAGACAGCTCTGCGACCATCGGTTTAATTATTTCAATTTTGTCGTCCAGGAACTGGGCAAGCGAATAATCTTTCTGCATTCCGATCACCAGATCAGGGTTGTTTTCCACCACGTAGAAAAGCAGTTTTTCTTTCAATGTTGAGATCATGACAAATGGGTTTTAGATTCCGAAAAATGACTGGATCACGGTAGCCACCAGCACAAGAAATACACAGCTTCCAAACCAGGCAGCAGCAACCTTTCCCGTGTCAGGTTCACCGGCATTCCACTTCTGATAAACTTTTACAGCGCCAATCAGTCCAAGGAGGGCACCTATTGCATACATGAGGTTAGTACCCGCTCCGAAATAACTGCGCACCTGCTGATTCGCCTGATTAATTCCCGCCAGTCCGTCTTGCGCCGAAGCATTGAAATGAACCAATAGTATGGCTGCCAGGCAGAGCATTACAAATTTTGTTTTGGTTATCTTTCCTTGGTTTTTGCTGAACTTTTTCATAGCTGATGTTGAAATTTTGATTAGAAATGATTTGAAAAAGGGCAGAGCCGCCCGCCATCTCGGACCCATAATCCACCTTCATCATGCTCAACTGCGCTGGGTTGGATGGGGAGCTGGCTTTGCCCAATATTTTGATTTGATTGAAAAAGCGGAGGCTTTCGCCATTGCATACCCTGCTTCCCTGATGCACCTTGCGCTTACGCTGCGGGACGAATGGGGAAAGCACTCCGCTGATCGCTGTTACCGGGCTTCCTCCCACAACTTGTCCACTGCACTTTCGCCAAGGGTAACCGCACTTCTTTTTTCGCATTCTGAGACAATCAGCTCGTTGATTGAGGCCCGAAATGGAGAATTTTTTACTAAGGGGTATTTATTCAGAACCTGGTGTAAATCCTGCCTGAATGAGGTTGATGTCAGGTCAGAACCATTACTGTTTATGATCAATTCCTTGATGTTTCCAATAAGGCTTTCCACGTCTGCGAACTCGTCATCATCATCTTCGTAAGGATCATGTGCGTCGTTATCATTTTCATCTTCTGGAAAATGAACCACCGATCGATCATTTTTTCGAAAGCCAATTTTAATCCTTCGCTTGCCGGAAATAATTTCTTTAAGCTCTGCGGAATAGTAGCGGATTCCGACATACAAATAGTAAAGGGTGACTATGATGGCGATCGCCGCAATGTAGTCTGTCCAGGAAATGTTTTTTAACATGGTGTTCGATTTTTTATGTTCCTCAATTCGATCCGGTTACCGGGCCATTTGCTAAAAGTTGATGGAACAAAGGAACTGCGAATAGGCAGGCGTTTCAAGGGGAAGAATGTAACCACCCCATCACCACCCCGATGATTTACAGCTGGTTACGAAATCATATTAAACAAAAAAAGCCTCCGTAGTGGAGGCTTCAAAGGCGACAAGTCCGTGGAAACTTAATACCCCTTAATGATTTTGATAAGCTTTTCAAGGTAAGCGATCACAATTTCTTTATCTCTTTCTTCAACAGCATAAGTCTTATTTTGCATGGCCTTGATGGAAAGATGCTCGCGGTGAACGGTGGACAAAAATGGAACGATTTGCTTAAATACTGCATTCATCGATCTGGCGACGACGATCCTTGCTTCATCAAGGGCCCGTATGAATAGGCCGAGCTGATCGCTGGAAAGTTTACACAGCAGTTTTTCCTTTGCCGTCTGGTGCTGCTCTTTATATGCCTGTTCGATTTGATTCTCCTGAACGCTCAACTCATTCTTTTTGTCCAGATATCCAATCTCCTGATCAAACCAGTTCCGAAGTACCTCCTGTAAGTGGTGATATTTTGGATTTAAAACCGCACCAGGCTTAGACTGGAGCTGATTGAAATCTTTTGAGTACAACAATAAAGTGTCCAGACGCTCAGGATCACTTACACAGTTATCCACAATTTTCCTAATTTCCCCGGTAAGCAATTTGATATACAGCTTACTGTTGAAATTCATGTTGATCAATAATTCGTGCACGAGTTTGCAGGTTTCGGGTACTGGTTTTTCCCAGTCCATTTCATCGAGCTTATTTTGCAGTTCTTTGATATAATCGACGGCCCGGAAGGTTACTTCAAAACGGTATCTTTCGGTTTTGATAAAACTTTCCAGGCGCTTCAATAGCATTTTCAGGGCTGGTTTATCGAGCAACTCAGGACTGATTTTCAGCTTCAATTTCTCCATTTTTCTACGCAGTTCCTCCTTGGTAATCGCAAGATAGGTCGCCGGTACGCGCTCTTCAGGACTTAGAAAAATAGAAAAACCTTCTTTTATAAAAGAGAGCAAGTTATCCAGACAGTCGATCAGGGCTTTAAATACCAGCGTCAGGCTTTCGTTTGGATCTGTCAATAGCTGTTGATTCTTCAATGCTTTATCCATCAACAAAAACAGGGAAGAATTATACCGCCTGATGCAAACTGCAACATCCTCTTCAGTGGCAAGAGCAAATGTCTGGCTTTTAATGAGCAGCTGCAATTTCAGTTCTTCACTTTTGATGCGTGCTAAAATGGTCTCTGCTTCATCAGCTGATATATATTCAGCGGAAAGAAATCTTGGATCTAGTGAAACCACAATTAACTGGTCCAGCCACTCCAATGGATATTCCATGTAGTATAATGCCGACTCCTCTTTGGGGTTTTTCGAAAATATATTCATGATAATAAAATTTGGGGAGAGGCAATACACTGTAGTCGAAATAGTTAGTGAAAAGTTTGCTCATCCCTAGTTAACAATATCAAAAAAATGTTAAAATGGATGCGAGCCTGAAACTTTTGAGATTCAAAAAGCGTCGTTTTGAAATTTTGAGCGTTTCGGCAGGATGGAGGAATTTATTTTGAGCTTCCGCGGCAGTGGTGACCTGCACAGAATGAATAGAAATTGATTATGACCAGAACATTTTTGGAGTTGCGTAACGTGAGGGACGTTTTCATAAAAATTGCTTTCGTGTATAAATAGATTGGTTATATACACATCAATCCAAGGCAAAATTTGTTACCCCCGCAGGTTGTACAATTATCTCTGGAAAAACTTCCGATGTTGGCTTTCAGTTAATTAAAGCGTATATTCGTTGGGGAAACAACTAAACTTTTCATGGATTCGCATGCAGATCTTCACGAAAAAACCTTGCTGATTGAATTGCAGGAGGGGAATGAGCGTGCCTTTAAAACCCTTTACAACCAGTACAGCAAACGTATTTACCGTAAAATTTTCAGTATGGTGAAAAGTGCTGATATTGCTGATGAACTCACTCAAATCCTGTTTGTCAAGCTTTGGAACAAGCGCACAACTATTGACCCGGATAAAAATTTAGAATCGTTTTTGTACCAGGTGAGTCAGAATCTGGTAATGGACTTTTACCGCAAGGTAAAACGGGACAAACAGCTCCAGGATCAGATCATAAATCTGAGTACAGAAATATATTCCCATACCGAGGAAGACATTTTTTATAAAGAAAGCAAGGCGATAATTGATCAGGCAATAGATAATTTGCCACCGCAACAGCAACAGGTTTTCCGGCTTTGCAAAATTGAAGGCAAGACACACGAGGAAATAAGTCAGATCCTTGGAATCGCAAAATCGACGGTTTCAAATCACATTGTTCAGGCCCACAAAACCATCAAACACATCATTTTTCAAAATGATAAAACGGCGGTTCTACTCATTACCGCTGTGCTGTTCCACCGGTTATAGGAACTTATATATCATTCATAATTTCAACTGATCTTCCCAACATGTACTCGCTTTCCAACTGAGCTGCTTGGATTATAAATGGCGTTTAAAAAGAAAATTTGGGCATTCGGAAGATAAAAGCACAGTTTCAGAAACTTTTTATGCACTCAGCAATACAATCTTATTCTGTTCTGAATATGATTTCCGCTTGTAAAAGAAAAATATTTTCATTTGGACTAGTTGTGCCCTCTTTACCGAGCGTATTACTCAAAAGCGACAAGAAGCTTTTAAGAAAATACAATTAAACAAATTATCACAAACAAACTAATTATGCCATCACCAACTTTAACTCCGGCAAACGTAGCTACCAAGTTAGCGGCCTTGTATGCATTATCTGATACAGCTTTGTTCCTGGAGGCAGATTCGATCCTCGCGGATTTCCGTCTTTGGGTCTCAAACAATTTTGCCCTGACTACTGATCAGGCGACTTATCTCACTGGAATGAACGATAGGGCTATTCAGAATTATGGTCAGCAATGCTCATTAGGATTCAGGAATCGACTGTCCATTACTTTAGTTTATCCAGCGCCACCATCACCGGGGATTGGAAAATGGGTAGATGAAAAGAATGATGTTCAGGTAAAAACCAATGGAAGCGGAATGATAGAAGTAACAGGTACAATTACTTATACAATGATTTACAGGTAGTAATAATTATTAGCCACGGTGCTGGATAGTATCGTGGCTATGCTAAGTACTGCGCAAGACAGTACCAGCAAGTTAGGCCAAGGTAAAATGCTGATTTTTCAGTAACTTGAAACTTAGTACAAATCACCTAATTGCTCACATAAGATCGAATTCAACTATGCAACATTCAGAAATTTTTCAGAAATTTTTAGATAACCAAGTCAGTCCGGAGGAAATCGATGATTTGAAAAAGCTTTTTGACAGTGCGGATGAAAACGAGTTGAGAGAATTAGTCGGCAATGCATTACAACAGCATGAAGGTAGTCCAGTCGAAAATGAAGAAGTACGATTACGGGCAATTTTTGATAACGTTCTTAGGGAAAAAGGAAGGAAGAAATACAAATTAAATACTACATATTTAATCCGTATTGCTGCTGCACTTGGATTCATGCTGATAGGTGTTTACCTGTTTTCCTACTATTACAAATCCGATAAGGATGATAACAACAAAAAAATAACGTTGAATGACATTGTTCCTGGAAAGAACGGAGCCACATTAACCTTGGCTAACGGAAAAAAAATCCCGTTGAATGATGCTGCGAACGGGGAGATCGCAAAACAGGCCGGTATCACCGTTTCAAAGACAGCAGACGGGCAACTGCTTTACCAGGGCGACGGAAATTCTGCTGGAATTCATGCCCACAATACCTTAACCACCGCCAAAGGCGAAACCTATACTTTAACCTTGCCGGACGGCTCCAAAGTATGGATGAACGCGGCTTCAAGCTTAACATATCCCGCTGCATTAGTTGAGGGACGATTGCGGCGGGTAAAGCTTGCAGGAGAAGCATATTTCGAAGTTACAAAGGATAAGACACATCCGTTCATCGTTGAAACTGACAAGCAGCTCATCACTGTGCTGGGAACACATTTTAATGTGAATAGCTATAATGATGAAAATGAGACCAAAACTACTTTATTAGAGGGCTCAGTGAAGGTTGCTTTACTTGCCGACACCTTAAAATCTGCTGTATTGAAACCAAATCAGGAATCAGTTATTGTTTCCGGAGGAATCTCGGTAAGAGATGCTGATCCGGAATTGGCAATTGCATGGAAAAGTGGTTTTTTTATGTTCGACGATGAAAACCTGGAATCAGTGATGAAAAAAATCACAAGGTGGTATGATGTTCAGGTTATTTATAAAGACCCGTCAATAAGAAGTATCCCTTTTCTAGGTACAATGAGCCGTTACGACAACATTTCTAAAGTGCTCCAGATTCTGGAACGCACGCACGTGGCAACTTTTGAACTTGAAGGAAGAATAATCACTGTGAAGAAAAAGAAATAGAACCATTAATTATCATACCCAATTTAGCTGTTAAACCTAAACCAACGAACCACTAAACCGAAAACTATGAGAACTAAAAAAGAGTCGCCGCCGTAATTCCAAAAGTAATGGAAATAGTAAAGGATCCCGATTGCCGCCGGAATCCTTCGATGCTGTTTTCAGACATACTGCCAAAGCAACTATTCATGAACCTGGCCATGTAATCAACCTGTTATAATCTTTTACATGGTCAAAACAGACTATTAAATGTACACAAATTTTACTATAATTCGTGTGCCCTGGCGGGCATATGCTAAACTATTGCTCATTATGAAGCTAACCACGATCATATTGATGCTTTCACTTTTGCAGGTCAGCGCTGCCAGTTACGGACAGAACCTCACCATGCAGCAAAAGAATGTCAAAATCAGTCGAATTTTTCTTGAAATCCGCAAGCAAACTGGATATGATGTGATTCTACCTTACTCCAAGTTTACCGAAACCAGATTTAACGCTGATTTCAAAGACACGCCAGTGGAGCAAGTGATGGATGAGCTGTTGTCCGGTAAAGACTATAACTACTCGATCAAAGACAAAACCATTGTCATTAATGCCAAAGAGCCTTCCTTTCTCGCTGGAATACTGGGGCACGTTGTCAATGTTGATGTTCATGGTATTGTCACTGATATGGAAAACCTGCCACTCGCCGGAGCAACCGTTAAAGTGAAGGGCAATGGGCAATCAGTGACCACCTCACCATCCGGCGATTTTACAATAAATGTTCCCGAAAAAGCGACCCTGCAGATTACCTATGTTGGATATGTGACCAAAGAAATAAGTGTAGCAAGGGAACTTGGCGTGATCAAGTTGGAACTATTCAATTCCAAATTAGATGAGGTTCAGGTCATCGCCTACGGTACAACCACGAAACGATTAAATACTGGATCTGTTTCTTCAATTACAAGTGACGAAATTTCAAAACAACCAGTGTCAAATGTACTCGCCACACTTTCCGGAAGAATTCCTGGGTTAGAGGTTACCCAAAGCAGCGGCGTACCAGGATCATCATTTAATTTGCAAATCAGGGGCAGAAGTTCTATTGCACAGGGCTCTCAGCCGCTTATTCTAATCGACGGAATCCCATTTTCATCCGGTAATGAGCAGGTTAACCAAATGCCATCGGCGATTGGTAACGGGATCACTGGCAGTGGCCTGAGCCCATTTGCTACCATCAACCCCGCTGACATCGAAAGCATAGATGTATTGAAAGATGCAGATGCAACCGCTATTTACGGGTCCCGGGGTGCCAACGGTGTGATCTTGATCAGCACGCGCAAAGGAAAAGCAGGCAAGACCAGCATTACCGCCAATTTCAACCAAGGAATTACTCAGGTTGGTAAGACCATGGAAATGATGAATAGCTCACAGTATCTGGAAATGCGTCGTGAAGGATTTAAAAATAGCGGGATCACTCCGGATGCATCCAACGCACCCGACTTGACAGTTTGGGATAACAACAGGTACACTAATCTCAAAGACGAATTGATCGGTAACAAAGGCCACTTCACCAATGCTCAGGTTTCGCTTTCCGGTGGGACATCAGCATTACAATTTCTTATGAGCGGAGCTTATTACCGCGAAACAAATGTCTTCCCAGGCAAACTGGCAAACGATCGTGGGAATTTTAAGATCAGTCTCAACCACACTTCATTGGATAATTTATTTACCGTTTCCTTCACCGGAGGTTATTCAGCTACCCAGAATAACACCGCAGCTGCAGACTTGACATACTACACATATTTAAGTCCAAATACCCCATCGTTTTTTGATGAAAATGGAAACCTGAAATGGCAGGAAGGCGGTGCTTATTATGAAAACCCTTACCAATACCTGTTCAGTAAGTACAGGGTGAATATGAATAATACTGATGGAAGTATGAATATTGGATATCGCCTGCTTCCTTCGCTTTCCATTCGCGCAGCTTTAGGCTACAATTTGCAAAACATAAAAGAGTTCAATGCTTTTCCTAAAAATGCAAAGTCACCACAATTTAGTCCGGTAAGTTCAGCAAGTTTCGGTGACACCGAAAATAAAGGATGGAATGTCGAACCCCAGATAGAATATTCGGAAATGCTCTGGTTAGGAAAGCTCAATATATTAGCCGGCGCAACTTTTTATGACAGAAAAAATAATTCTTCTTTTATTGATGTGGGAGGATTTTCTAGTGACGCGCTTCTGGAATCGCTTCAGGCATCAACCATAGTCAACAGTAAAAGCAGCGGAAAATCAGATTACAGATACCAGGCGGTGTTCGGTCGGATCAACTATAATATTAACGACAAATATCTACTCAATATTACTGGACGGCGTGATGGTTCCAGTCGATTCGGACCCGGAAAACAGTTCTCAAACTTTGGCGCGGTTGGCGTGGCGTGGATTTTCTCTCAAGAACAATTACTCAAAGATAAATCCGGTCCATTGAGTTTCGGTAAGCTACGCGGAAGCGTTGGGGTAACTGGCAATGACCAGATCGGCAACTACCAGTATTTGGATGCATGGGGTGCGTATTATGCGTCCTACGACAATTCTCCGGCGCTACAGCCTTTAAACTTGTTTAACGATGCCTATGGCTGGGAAAGGAATAAAAAATCCGAAATTGCTTTGGACCTGGGATTTTTCAAAGACCGCTTGTTATTAAGCACCGGATATTATTCCAATAAAATAGATAACCAGCTGGTGGCATATTCTCTACCTTCCCAGACCGGTTTTCAGTCCATTATAAGGAACCTTCCGGCGATCATCAAAAACACGGGTTGGGAAATCCAGTTGACCGCACAGATCATCAACGGTGGGAATTTGAAATGGAACAGTTCATTTAATATAAGTATCCCGAAAAATACCCTGGAAGCCTTTCCCGACCTGGAAAAGTCCAGCTATGCTTCATTCTATGTAGTTGGGAAATCTTTAAACAGCGTCTACAACTATAAATCCAAAGGATTAGATCTGGCCACAGGATTGTACAATTTAGAAGACTTGGACGGAAATAACTTTTTGTCTCCGGCGGATTTCCAAATTAATGGTAATCTGGACCCAAAATATTTCGGCGGAATAAGGAATAGCCTTATTTATAAAGGTATTGAACTTGATTTTTTTATTGATTTCAAAAAGCAACTCGGCAGGAACTTTTTACATTCCATTTATCAGCAGGGAAAAACAGCCGGAACTTTATTTAATCAGCCAGTTGCCATTCTTGATCGTTGGCAGAATTCTGGAGATAGCAATAGGTTTGAAAAGTACAATTCCACTGGAAATGTTAACAGCTTTAATGTAGTAAATTCAAGTGAAATGTATAATGACGCCTCATTTCTTAGGTTAAAAACTATGTCACTGTCCTACTCACTGCCACAAAATATACTGTCCAAATTTAAAGCCAAGAACATTCGGTTTTACTTAGAAGGTCAAAATCTATTCACAATCAATAAAGAAAAAGGATACGACCCGGAAACGCAAAGCATTTACAGGCTACCACCGCTTAAGATTTACACTATCGGATTACAGATTACTTATTAAAGCATATCATGGAAAAAACTTATAAATACATCATGGTCATCAGTGCCTTGCTGATAATAACAGGGACTTCCTGTAAGAAATTCATCGAAATAGATCCGCCTTCCGACCGGATAATTACCAGCACGCTTTTCAAGGATGACGTAACAGCAACCGCAGCAGTCATTGGACTCTATGCAAGGATGACTGAAAGTACGCCAACCTTTGCCATGGGCGCCGTCACCATTTACACCAGCGTGAGTTCCGATGAAATGACTTACAGTGGGTTGGAAACAGAGGCCTCTCAGTTTTCAAACAATAAGATCGCCATTAACAATTCAATTAATGCGGGCAATCTGTGGCGAAATGCTTACGAAATCATTTACCAATCGAATCTGATTATTCAAGGTTTGGAAAGCGCAAATGGACTAACTCCGGCAATTAAAAAGCAACTCACAGGTGAAACTTTGTTTATTCGCGCTTTTAGCTACTGGTACTTAATTAACCTTTTCGGCGATGTTCCATTGGTTACTGGTGTAAATTATGACGAAAATTCAAAAATACCGAGAATTGCGAAAAGCATCGTACAGGATAAGGTAATCAAAGATTTGGAACAGGCAAAAAGTTTTCTGCTCGCTGCATATCCCTCAGCAAGCAAGCTACGAGTAAACCAATTTTCCGCCACCGCATTATTGGCCCGGGTGAGATTATACAAAGGAGATTTCCAGCAGGCGGAAAGCCTGGCGACCGAGGTAATCGGTTCCGGTGTATATGCAATTGAAAATGATCCTGCGTCCTCTTTCCTAGCTGGATCAAAAGAAGCACTCTGGCAAATGATTCCGGATCAGAATTTTTTTGACGCACCCGAAGGCTACTATTTCACTCCTTCAGAAGATCCGGCAGAAAGACCGGCATATCAACTCACGACTTCAATGGTGGCCGCCTTTGAGACTGGTGACAGAAGACGACAAGCATGGGTTGGTGAGAAAACCGTGGATGGAACAAAATATTTTTATCCTGCAAAGTACAAGGTTCGTTTTGATTTCGGCCAGTTGAAAACGGAGATTCTGGTGATGCTCAGATTATCTGAGCTGTACCTGATCCGCGCTGAAGCAAGGTTCAAACAGCAAAATAAATTCGGCGCGACTGAAGATTTAAATTATTTGAGGGCAAAGCGAAGGGCGTTTCCGACTGCAAATGTTCCTACTCCATTGCCAGACATCGCATCAACTTCAACGGACGCTCAAGTAGAAGTTGTCCTTTTTAATGAAAGGCAAGTAGAACTGTTCGCTGAATGGGGAAACAGGTGGTTCGACTTGAGACGTTCCGGGAAGATTGACGAGATAATGAGTGCCGTAAAACCGGGCTGGAATCAAACATCTGCACTTTTCCCCATCCCTGCAAATGAAATATTAGCTAACAAAAATCTGGTTCAAAATCCGGGTTATATTAAATAGAAAATGAAAAATATTACCAAATCAATATTCTGCATGCTTCTGCTATCATGTTTTTCATGGGGAGTAAATGCTCAAACTATTCGTGCATTAAATATCGGCGATAAAATACCTGATGTTCTTATTCCATCAATACTAAATAACGGTGAATCTCCCACGTCATTAAAAAAAATGACAAATAAAGCATTGATCCTTGATTTTTGGTTCATTGGATGTGCAGGATGTATAGAGGCCATGCCACATTTGGATTCGTTACAAAAAGAATTTGCCAATGAATTAACAGTTAGTCTCGTAACTTATGAAAAAAAAGCTGACGTTGAAAAATTCTTTGCTACGAATCGACATGTGAAAAATTTGAAATTTAAAAGTGTTGTACAGGACTCTGTATTAAAAACTTTATTTCCAGCAGTTATTATGCCTCATCAAATATGGATTGACAAGAACGGAGTAGTGAAAGCGATCACTGATGGCAAATCAGCAAGCATGGAAAATGTAAAGAAATTCCTAAGCGGCGAAAAATTCGAATTTGTACTGAAGAAAGATGTGGAAACTGATCCATTTGTAGTCTTCGGACGTCAACCTTTAATTCTCTATAACTTTGAAGGCACTAAGGAAGACTTTCTTCAATATTCATATTTCAGTAAATATCAATCGAAATTTTCTGGAAGTGCCGAGGCATCTATTTTCGATTCCATCAGTAATTTATTTAGGGTTAAGGCTACTAATTTTAGTTTTGTTCAACTCTATAATTTCGCATATGGATTAAACTTGGAAACTCATTTACCCACCAGATTAGTTCGTGAGGACTCAAATCCAATTTCTAGCATTCCTGATTTTAAAGATTACACTAATATCTTCTGTTATGACTTAATCTATAAACCGTCCTTGAATAAAAAAGCGGATACGAAGTTAATGATCGATGATCTTGACCGCTTTTTCGGTATTAAAAGCAATGAAGAAGAACGTAAGATAAAATCTTTTGTAATCCAAGAAGCAAGCAACTCCCGCAAATATCGCCAAACTATGGGTGATGGTCAGCCATATATTAATGCAGAAAAAATCACAGAAGATCGGCCTATAATTATAAATAATATTCCCTTTGAAAATGTATTGCTGCTAATGAACCAACAATCTCCTCTACCCGTTGTAAATGGAACCGATTATTTTGGCCCAATCAGTTTTGAAATGTCTTGGAATCCAAATAACCCTACAGCCATGTCTAAATCCCTGGAGAAATATGGTTTAGAAATTGTTGTGAAAGAACATCTGCGGAAAGTAATTGTATTAAAAGATAGATGAAGCTCAAATTATCCGTTGATATTTAAAGTCGCTTTTACCAAAGCTCGAAAAAATGCATCAGTATAAATTTCCTTCCAATAGAGTAATTATCTTATACATTGCTGCAAAATACTCGCATTATTGAGCATCTCAAATTCAAGGTGGCAATATTTATTAATTGATATTTTCAAATTAAATTCTTTATTGACCCGCATCCGATTTGAGGATGCGGGTTGAAATTAAAACTCAAATTTTTGTTGCTACTGCTATAATAGGTCCCTGATGTTGACCGGTATTGCTTATAGATGCATATCCATTTGCACAAACGGTCGTAGATGGTAAGCCACAGCTCATTTGTTGCGCTGCAAAAGTCTTGAATCCTAAAGGAACTCCCGTTGGAGTGAACCAGTAATAACTAGTCTGTTTCGAAGATTTACTTGAAACAACCACGGCCGCATTTGGAGTAAATGCAAATGCTCCGAAAGCGAATGCGGCAATTCCGAGTGTTAATTGAATCTTTTTCATGATAGATAATTTATATTATTAATAAAAGCCTGCATTATGAAATAAATGCAGGCTAATCACAGTTTACTGCACCTTAGTTGTAGTTTGCAGAATGCTTCCTTGTGGTTGGCCGTTGTTGATTGTCGCGTATCCGTTTGCACATACAACAGCGCCCGGTGTTCCGCAGGAAGTTTGACGCACCGCTACAGTGGAAAATCCAAGATATGTTCCTCCTGGTGAAAACCAGTGATAGCTTGTTTGTTTTGCACTGGCTGTTGCCGGAGCTGGGCTGAATGCAAAGGCGCCAAATGCGAAGGCGGCGATTGCCAATGATAGTTGAATCTTTTTCATCTTGTATTTGCTTTTAGAATCAAAAGCTAACTTTAATTTAATTAATGTTGCTTACTCTTTTCACAGGTTTTCAGCTATCCCTGTTTGTCGGCCGACAATATTTCAGGAAAGAATATGTTCCTTACTCTTTCTTTTTTTCATTAGTAAACTAGACAATTGTATGAAGCACAATATCAACAAAAACGTACTTATGAGTAATTGTTGCTTCCAGGTCAAATGTGGGCTTAACGCAATGCAATAACATGGTGGTGGAAATGCAAATTTGAGGATGTAGAGCATGTAAAAAGTAAATGTCGCAAGTAAGCCAGCAGACAGTGAAAATGCTAACACCTTCACCTTTGGAATGATAATAGAAAAAACTAAAAGAGAACCCGCCAGGATGGCCAAAATTGGAATTCCATAGGATAGTATCATAGCCCCCAACTTCCCGACTCCCTCACCTTGGATCTGGTAATAAAAGAATTCATGATCGTGAAATTTGCTTCGCCCCACATGCCCCCATAAAGAGGCGACCATCAGTAGTAGTAATAGTTCGAGTATTTTCCTTATCCAAATCATGACCGAGCATTTTTTGATTTAATACTGGATATGAAACCGTTCCTTTCCAGACAAAGCAAATGTAAACTGCATTGTCATTGTAAGTCAATAGCTGATAGGGGAAATTGTCTGAAATGGGGTGTTTTTGTGTCTGTAATTACGTTTTTGTGTTCGAAAATAGTCTGGGATGTTACTCCCGTTTCCAATTAAACTGCTTTTTTACGTTTTCGAGATGTTCTGCTGTCACAATTAATACATCATTTGGTCGATGCTGCAGAGAGTTTATAAAATCGGGTCGCACGATAATTTGAATTTTATTCTGTTCAATTTTGCGATATCCTAAAACAATCTTAGGGTTTATAATAACTGATCTGTTGATCTGCATGAAGCCTGCATCATTAAATTGAAATTTCAGATTGCTAAGGGATTCTCTTGTGGCGAATATCTCACCTGTGGATACGACCACTTCCATTCTTCTGTTAACAAGACAGAAGTATAAAATTTCTGATGCTTTTAAATCCACATGGGCTTTCCCTGACCGAATAGTCAATATTACTTGATCAACGATTTCAATCACCGGTTCTAACAAATGATAAACAATGAAAACAAAATTTACGGTAACTATAAATAAAATTACCGCGACGTAATCAATTAGCAGAAACTCACTTTCAAATAAATCCGTACCTAATAGTTCAAAGTACACCGACATGATCAGGAGATCCACAATTGCTGGGACTAGGAAACCAAGAACAAATTGCAGTAGTAGTCTTTGTTTTGTTTTTTTTCTCCAGTCATAGCTACAGTCGAGCCGAGCGCTGATTTTGTAGATTACCCATATTAGCGCCAGGCAAAGGACCAAACTGGTAATTAGTGAAATGAAAAAATTCGGCGACCAGTATTCGCTAGCACCTTTTTGATAATTGCCATGAATAGTAATGAAAAGTGAAGCACCTATCGAGATAAGGGCAATGATGAGATAGAGCCAAAACTTGCGCGCTTTCATCTTTATTAATTTTAGTGAATAAACAGTGGTGGCAATATTACGCAATCCGAAATATAACAAGAAATTGCTAATTTTAGACGATAATATGTAATCCCCTAAATATTTCGTTTATGCTTCATCCACCGCTGAACTCTGAAGGTGTAAAAATGAAACTTACAGAATTGTACGCACTGAATAAAGCAGAATTCAACATTGCCATATTCCTTGTCGATGTCAATTTTTTAAAATGGCTGAAATCTTCTTTTACATTGACCGAGGATCAATTACTCTTTTTACAGGGTGTTGAAGAGGAAACCTGGCGTTTCTTTGGTGAACAATGCAGCATCTGTTTACATGAACGCTTTGAAATCACACTCATTTCTCAAACTCGTTCAAACAACAGCTACAACAAATATGTGGATTTGATAATCAACAGGAAAGTTCGCACCAATGGTCTGGAAATGAAAAATGTCTCAGGATCACTGGCCTTTGTTGTCAATTACCAAAAATAGCTTTTGATATCATTTCATCTCTTTGATTCCAACAACCACAAGTCCTTTTACTGCTCTATTTTTTGTATTTTTGAAAATTGAATGAGAGTACTTATGAGCAAGATTAGAATAAAAGACTTCGGCCCTATTAAGCAAGGGTTAAAGAATGATGAATGGATAGATATTAAAAAAGTTACTGTTTTCATCGGTAATCAGGGATCTGGTAAAAGTACTATTGCAAAACTGATCTCCACTTTAAGCTGGATTGAAAAAGCATTAGTTCGTGGGGATCAGAATGAGTTTGCTTTGTCTAAGAAGAATGCTTTCGAAAATCATTTTTCTTACCAAAATATTCATGATTATTTTAAGCAAAACACAGTTATTGAGTATCATGGAAAAGCATTTTATATTGCCTATAGAGGAGGAGCGATTACGATAGCGAGGAACTCCAATAATGAAGACTATGGATTTCCAAAGATAATGTATGTTCCTTCTGAACGAAATTTTGTAAGTTCAGTTAGAAACCTTCGTGAATTAAAAGGCCTGCCAAGTACCTTATATACTTTTTCTGACGAATTTGTACAAGGCATAGAAGATTTGAAAGGACCGCTGGACCTGCCAATAAATAATGTCAAATTTGAGTACCAGAAATTGAATAAACTTTCTTGGATTGTGGGAGAGGATTATAAAATAAAACTATCTGTTGCATCCAGCGGATTTCAATCTGTTGTTCCATTATTTATTGTTACAAGGTATTTAACAAACGCACTCAAAGAAGAGAGTAACAATGCCTACAAAGAAATCAGCATTGAGGACGAAATGAGAATTAGAAGAGAAATTAGAGAAATTTTATTAAATGATAATCTTTCAGGAGAGGTGAAACAAGCGTCTCTGGAATTCCTTTCTGCAAAATATTCTACTGCATCATTTTTAAATATAGTGGAAGAGCCCGAACAAAATCTATATCCTTCCTCACAACGCCAAATTCTTAATAGCCTCCTTCTTTACAATAATAAGGAAGATAAAAATGTCCTGGTGATGACTACTCACAGCCCGTACTTGATTAATTATCTTACTCTGGCTGTAAAAGCTGGCAGCATTGCTTCAGAGCTAAACCAAGAGCAAGCTGAGCAGATGAATAAAATTGTTCCGCGGGGTTCTGCAATAGATGGAAAAGATCTAATTATTTATGAGCTAAATGAAAAAAATGGTACATTAAATGTTTTGGAAACGTACAAAGGATTGCCTTCTGACGAGAATAAATTGAATGATGAATTAGGAGACAGTAATGAACTTTTTGCTCAATTACTCGAAATTCAGCAAGGCGTATGAGAGATAGTTTTTTCCTTGCAAAATGTCAAACTTCTTCTACTTCGAAAATTTTTGGACTATGCGATGATCCTCGACCGGCAAGTAACCCAGCATACATAGATGAACATGATGGTAAAAAATGGATAGCAGTCGTAAACAATCCATCATTAGTCGAAGTGATTTTTACTGCGATTGATAATTGTGTGGAAACTTTAAGACCTGATGGCAAAATGTCTCAGCGTTGTGATGGTGTGCTTACGCATGGAGATACTGTCATATTTGTTGAATTGAAACAGAGAGGTGCGAGAGGAAATGCTTGGGTTATTGATGCTGAAGAACAACTTCGAACTACCGTTGGAAACTTTAAAGAAACTGATGATTACGAAGAATTTCCGATCAGGAAAGCCTATATATCAAACAGCGAGCATCCCAAATTTAAGCAAACACAATCGGTTCGAATGCAGAAATTTGAAGAAGAAACCGGTTACGTGCTGAGGATAGAAAATAGAATATCTTTAGAATAGACTATCTCACAATTTAAATTCATAAAGGCCGGGATATTTCCCGGCCAGTCTGGTTTTGATCTTACTTTTCTTTCTGAAGCTTCTTCAGGTTGTCGTGCTTGTGCGTTACCTTTGCCTGCACGATATACTCCTTCGCCATCGCGCCCAGTTCCTGAAGAACTTCATCCGGCAGATGGCTGAAAAAACCAGATGACTTGTCGTTTTTCTTGGCTTCAATCCCCATCTCTACCAGGTGAGCAAAAGCCAGTACGCCAAGTTTTGAAATCCTGCCACTGATCTTAATTTCTTCCTCAATCAGCTCTGGATTCAGGAGCAACCCGTACACCCACACCACTTCATCATTCGTCATAAATACAAGTTTTAAAATTAAACCTTAACTACCTCACAAAGGTAAACCATTGACCAGTAGAAGTTCATGTAGAAATTTGCCTAGGATAGGCAGATACGAAAATGGCCACGTAACTTTATTTCAATTAACGGAATTGTGAATTTGAAAATGTGTGCGTATGATTTCCGGCAACAACAGACTTTCCCTGGCGAAGGTCAAAGAAATGGATCTGGTGGACTACCTGGCCACCCTTGGATATTTCCCCGATCCCAAAAAAAGCAAGGACAATGATTACTGGTATAAATCTCCGCTTCGTGAAGAAGAACAGACACCATCCTTTCAGGTCAACCGAAGGACCGGCCGGTGGAAAGACTGGGGACCATTACCGGGTCAAATTGAACGGGGCAACATCATTGATTTTGCCATCCAGTATTACGGCTGCACAGTCAGCGAATTCCTCTCAAAACTCAGGTCCGGTGGATCCTTCAATCTGGTGCATGTTCCGGGGAAAATTCTGCCGAAAGAACAGGAAGCAAAAATCACGATTCTATCGCATTTTCCGCTGAAGTCATATCCACTTTTGAAGTATGCCGAGCAGCGCGGCATTCCACATGATATTCTGATGTCACAATGCTGCGAAGTCAACTACGAAGTCAACGGCAAAATCTTTTACGCCATCGGATTCAAAAACGATATTGGTGGCTTTGAATTACGCAATGCTTATGTCAAAAATGGCAGCATGCCAAAGGGCATCACCACCATTGACAATGGCTCAAAAAACGTCGAGACTTTTGAAGGTTTTTTCGACTTCCTTTCTTTCCTGGTAATGCATCGCAACACACCTGAAGCAAGACACAATTTCGTCATCCTGAATTCTACTTCATTCTTTGAAGGTGCCCGGGAATTCATGGAAAAACATGAACAGATCGGCATGCATTTGGACCACGGAAAGGGCGGGAGAAGTTATACTGAATATGGCCTTTCACTTGGTTCCCAGTACAAGGACAAAAGCGCCCAATATAAAGGTTTCGATGATCTCAACGACTGGCTTGTCAAATCTAAAAAAGAACCTCGCCAGAAATTGGGACCGCGGCTCTGATGACGCCGCGCTCAATCTTGTGGCCCGGTTGATTTTGCTCATTCCATTAAATCGCAATCAAAATACCATTGCAGACCCAAATGTCCTGTCGGATAGGGTGGTTTGCCTCTCCGGAGCAAACGGCAAGATGAACGTTTGTGGCCACAAACGATTTTTACTGCCCTCACTCGGAACTCGTGGGCAGGGATAATTTTTAGTGAAATATGAATTTGGATAACGTGAAACGGATAAGTGATGAAAGAGGAAAATTCCAACAGAACAAAGATTTTGAAGTGCAGGCTTACTCCTAAAGAGCACCAGAATTTATTAACAAAATGCCAGAACACCACCTGCAGAGACCTGAGTGACTTCGTTCGATACTGCATTTTCGACAAGAGAATTATCCAAACCTATCGCAACAGATCTCTCGATGATTTCATGGCTGAAATGTCACTGCTGCGGACCGAGCTGAACAGAATAGGCAACAACTTCAACCAGTCGGTCAAGCGGCTTCATACACTCCATCAGATTACTGAATTCAGGACCTGGACGGTTACATATGAACTGGAGAAAAAGACACTTTCCAACAAGATGGATGAGATCAAAAATCAAATTAAAATAATTGCTGAATCATGGTTGCAAGAATCTCACCCTCAGAAGTAATTCAGAACATTTTCTATTACAATGAAAATAAGGTTGCCGCAGGAAAAGCAGAGCTGATCGGCGCGGGAAATTATCCGGTAGATCATGACCAGATGAATGAAATGATGCGCCTGAACGGGTTGCTGAAAAGAATTGAATTGAGCACTAAAGGGAGTATTACGAGCCTGCACATTTCACTCAATTTCGATGTTTCGGAGACTGCTTTATCAAAGGATAAACTGATGAAAATCACCGACACCTACATGCGGGAACTGGGCTTCGGCTCGCAGCCGTATTTGGTCTACCAGCACTTCGATGCAGCCCATCCTCACGTGCACATTGTAACCACAAATATTAAACCTGATGGCAGAAAAATAAACCTGAATCATCTGGCAATTCGGAGGTCGGAACCTGCAAGAAAAATGATCGAAGAAAAGTTCGGGCTGGTGAAGGCTGAAGGACGGGGATTTGCCAGAGACCAAGCTCAGTCTATGTCCCCGGAAATTGGCATTTATGGCAAGTCAGAAACCAAGAAAGCCATACAGAAGGTACTGGTCAATGTCATTCCCCAATACAAGTTTTCCAGTCTGGAGGAACTGAATGCAGTGCTCGGACTTTACAACGTTTTCGCCGACCGCGGAACTCAAAATTCCCGAGTTCATCAGCACCGTGGATTGCTTTACCATCTGCTTGGTCCTGATGGGTGTCCTGTAGGCGTACCGATCAAAGCCAGCCTGTTTTACTGCAAAGCTACGCTGAACCAGATCGAAGGACGGTATGATGAAAATAAGGATAGCCGCAAGCTCCAAAAATCCAGGGTCAAAAATGCTGTCGATATTCAACTTAAGTCCAGGAAACTTCATTTATCCGAATTGATTACCGCACTCAGGCAGCAGGGCATTGATGTGGTCCTGCGGAAGAACGATGCTGGTTTGATTTACGGCCTGACCTACGTCGATCATTTGACAAAATGTGTATTCAACGGTAGCGAGCTTGGAAAGCAGTACAGTGCCCGTGAACTTCAAAACAGATGCACGGCAGGTCATGAAAATACTGCGGATCGAAGCACATCTCAATTCATCGAAGAGAAGCATCAAATTCCCGGAAATCAAATTACAGCTTCATCAAACACCAATTTTCAGCAAATCCCTAACACCTGGCTCGGTGACCTCATTGAAAATGTCATGGAATCTGAAAATGTCTCCAACGCAATCCCATTTGAGCTGCGCCGGAAACGGAGGAAGAAACGCAGAAATAATCCATCGAAATAAACACTTTAAATCTACAGATATGAGCATGCAAACTGGCGAAAACGTTCAGGCGTTACGGAAAATTTTAGACATGACCAGGTTGATGGCCATGACAATATTGGTCATCCATTTTTATTACTACTGCTACGCAGCTTTTCAACTCTGGGAACTGACGGTGCCCCTTGGCGATAAACTGCTTGGAAATATCCAGCGAACCGGTCTTTTCAGTTCGATGATCAAATCCAAAGCAATAGCGATGGGGCTGCTTGTTATTTCATTGATTGGGGCAAAGGGCAGAAAGGACGAAAAGCTTGGTTACAAGCCTGCATTTGCCTACATGATTATGGGCGCCATAATCTACTTTTTAAGCTTCCTCGCTTTGTATGCAACTATGCCAGTTACAGTACTTGCAGCTATTTACATATCAGTAACCCTGATTGGCTTCCTACTATTTCTCACAGGGGGAACACTTCTGTCAAGAATCATTAAGAACAGATTGAACCATAAGGATATTTTCAACAAGGAGCAGGAGACCTTTCCGCAGGAAGAACGGCTGCTGGAAAACGAATATTCGATTAATCTTCCTGCGCGCTACTACCTGAAAAATAAAGTACACGATAGCTGGATAAACATCATCAATCCCTTTCGTGGCATTATTGTTCTGGGAACGCCAGGATCCGGTAAATCTTACTTTGTCATCCGCCACATCATCACCCAGCACATTCGCAAGGGCTTCACCATGTTTGTTTATGATTTTAAGTTCGATGACCTATCCATCATTGCCTACAATGCCTGGCTAAAGTACAAGCACCTCTATAAAAAGGAACCGAAATTTTACGTCATCAATTTCGATGATCTGACGCGCACACATCGGTGTAACCCGCTCGATCCTTTGTCGATGACCGACATCACCGATGCACTGGAATCAGCTCGGACAATACTTCTTGGATTAAACCGTGAGTGGATAAAGAAACAAGGTGACTTCTTTGTTGAGTCTCCAATCAACTTTCTTTCAGCCATTATTTGGTTTCTGCGTAAATACAAAAATGGTGTGTTTTGCACGCTTCCGCATGTAATCGAGTTGATGCAGACTGAATATGACGAACTCTTCACACTTCTGCGGACCGAAGAAGAACTCAGCGTACTGATCAACCCATTTGTCAATGCATATCTGAATGATGTCATGGAACAGCTGGAGGGACAAATGGCCTCAGCAAAAATCGCCCTGGCGCGTCTTGCATCACCACAATTGTATTACGTGCTGTCAGGAAATGATTTTACCCTGGACATTAACAATCCTGACGATCCCAAAATCGTTTGCGCGGGAAACAATCCCCAAAAAGTGCAAATTTACGGCGCTGTTCACTCGCTGTATTCTAACCGGCTCATTAAGCTGGTCAACCAGAAGGGCAAATTGCCAAGCAGCCTGATTCATGACGAATTTGCGACAGAATATCTCACTGGAATTGATTCCCTGATTGCTACGGCAAGAAGTAACAAGGTGTCAACCTGTTTGGGCTTCCAGGATCTCACGCAGCTCCGAAAAGACTACGGCCGTGAACAGGCTGATGTCATCACAAACATTGTCGGTAATGTGATCAGCGGACAGGTCACTGGGGACACGGCAAAGCAATTGTCGGAGCGATTCGGAAAGATCATGCAGGACCGCGAGAGTTTGTCAATCAATTCAGCGGACACCTCGATCAGTAAGTCAAAGCAACTGGAATCCGCGGTACCGCCTTCCAAGATTTCTACCCTTAGTTCCGGTGAATTTGTAGGCATGGTGGCTGATGATCCGGACAATAAAATTGAGCTAAAAACATTCCACTGCGAGATCATCAATGACCACAAAGCACTGAAAAAAGAAATGGATGAATACAAACCGATTCCGGTTATCCGTCAGGTGGACAACAGCATGGTACAAGCCAATTATTTACAGATAAAGCAGGATATCCAGAATATTATTCAGTCTGAAATTGAGCGGCTCTTGAATGACCCTGCGCTTTCACACCTGATCCTGAAAAAGAATTGATCTGAAAAAGAAATTTCAAACTTACTGGTGAATGAAAACTCCATAGACATACAGTATATCTCCTGAGCCGCCAGTCGGTCCGATGACATATAATTTCGCAGTATCTGGCCTAATGATGAAATAGTTTTTATCCTCGTAAGAAGAAATCCAATGATCAGCCATGTAACCATACTTCACCCATGCGCTATTTTTTACTTTGCCGGAATTGGATGTAATTTGTATGGTGTCGTAAATCGTTTTTGTTTGCGAATCATATTTAAATGCAGTGCGAAAGTGCATCACCGTTGAATCCTCATACTTACTGGTATTCATAAAAATATGTTGAATCTGAAGAGTTACCGAATCGCTTCCCCAGCCAGGAACTACGGCTACACCACCTGCTTCCCCTCGGTATGTTCCAGTTAAACTGTCGGCAAAGGCGCAGTTTGAGCATTCGGGCAAGACCTGATCTGAATGCTCAAATTTTTTACAGCTGTAAAGCAGTGCTATTGCAAAGAACAAGTAAATAAGTCTCATAATTTTTCGTGATTAATGATTGATTCAAAGCCGGGCAAAAGCCCCATCAATATACTGGACTGGACTTCCTGGGCCAGAACCCATTACATGTAATCTGACCTTATCCGGTTTAATTATATAGTAATTGTACGCGGACAAATAGGAAATGTCATTCGATGAAAAGTGTACGTATTTGTTCCAGGCGTTATTAAGCACAAGTCCTGAATTTGATAAGATTTGAACGGTATCGTAAACTGTATCTGTAGCGGAATCGTATTTAAATGCGGTCCTGAAATGCATCACTGTTGAATCTTCATATTTACTGTCTTTCATAAATATATGTTCTACCTGCAAAGTCACCGAATCACCATCCCACAGATATGGCACTTCGACCCCATAAGCATGTCCTCGGTATGTTCCAGAAAGGCTGTCAGCAAATGCACAGTTTGTGCAAGCTGGCAGGGTCTGATTTGCATGCTTGAATTTTTTACAGCTAAGAATAATGCTGCAACTGAGAAGAACGAATAGAATCCTCATTTTACTTTTTTATATTGATTGGTATAATCACGGTATGGATAGGAGGTGGTTTCAAGAATATAGCCCTTGACTCCAAATCCGGTTCCTTCAGTTTCCACCTTGACTTTCTTTCCGTTCTTGAAAAACTGGTACACACCTTTTTTTGATACCCTAACACCGTATCGGTTACCTTCCGAATCGAACGAATGGGTGTTTCCAATGCCTTTATAGGATTGCACCCATTCATATTCACCGGAGTTACCTTTCGCCGTTTTGTCCTTATGACAACCACTCAGCGGAACGAGCAGTAAAAATAATATTGCTGATGCTTTCATATTTTCGTATTACATTGCAATGAACGGTTTTTAGCTGCACATGGTTGGTAGATCAACTTTTCTTCTCAGTGAGCAGAGTACATCCAGTATTTGTTATGCTCATTTTTCATTTTATTAAATGTACAAACCCGCTAAATTCTTCCTCACATTCTGATTTAACTAGATAATAATAAACTCCTTCAGTCAGATTACTCCAAAGATTTTTGTTCTCATTATCAGAAGAATATTCATTAAGTTCTCCAACGATATTTCCCCATCTGTTATGGCATAAAAGAGTGTTTGTTGGTAAATTTACAAATACAGCAATGAATATCACTTTTACAAGTTCTGATAACTTTTTCCATTTGGTTCGTTCTGGCAATGTTGAGATATTTACATCATTCTTTTTGTATCCGAAAGTTACTTCCTGGACAGTCGTGTTTATAGGCAAATTTTTCATTATTTCTATTTCAGTAAAAAGGCAACAATGATCTCATGGCTCCCCCTGGAAATAGAACTCAGGTGATTTATCGTCATATCGTACGAATAACCAACCCTGTATTTCTCCTTGATATCCCAGCCACCCATAAAGCCGATAGCTGCATTGGTCCTGTAGGTAACTCCCAACCAGTACTGCTTGTTGTAGTAAGCAAGCAAATTAATGTCTGCTGAATATTTTACCATGTCAGTTCTCACAAGTACCTGTGGTTTAAGCTCAAATTTCGGAGCAATGCCAAACATGTAATCCGCATTTAGGTAGTAATTCCGATTGGTGGAAAAGGCAAGATTATGAATCTCTGGCTCATTAATATTGGTTGAACTCAAGCCCAAATTAAATCGTTCAGTTTTATAGATCAAACCCACGTTCATGATGAAGGCAGAACCTTTATTCGGACCAGAATTTGCAGGTAACACCCATTTAGGACCGGTACCAAAGCCGTAAATTCCAGCGGAAACTCCGGCGGCGAGTACACCAGTTTTACCCAGTTTCCAGTGATAGCTGTAATTTAAATTAAATCTTTGCACCCAATAGAAGCCTATAGAAATATGCTGGTAATTAACCCCGATGCCTCCGTGAATGAATGCAGCTTTTGCGTTGTAATTGCCTGTTAACGTTACTGGCGCTCCATTTACGCCAACCCACTGATCCCTGAACATAGCATTTGCCTGATGCTTGTAAAACAACCCGCTTGCTGCAGGATTAAAAAGGGTATAATTGTTCCAAAACATGGAATTGTGACTATCCTGGGCTTTGGCCAAAGGAGTGATTAGCAGGATAAAAAATAAAAGCGTTGATTTCATGAATAGTTTTTAATGTTGGTAATCCGCGAAAGCAGAACATAAGTCCTCCTGCCATGAACAGGAGGATTTATGAATAAGTGTGAGCTGATTTTAAATCTTCACAAATTTTTTGACGATGTATTGTCCGTCTTTATAGATTCGACAGTAATACGTTCCATCACTGAGACGTGAAACATCGAAGGAATGTTGGCTCAACTGCTCTTTTTTGCTAATCATCAACCCGCGCTCGTCAAAGAGCTGATATGAAAGCAGCTCGTTATCCGCAAAGCCAGTGATATTTACTGTGCTCGATGCCGGGTTTGGCATCAGCCCGATTTCTTCGAATCTCTTGTCCAGTTCACGTTGGATCTCAGCTGCTTGCAATTGCTGTTCAGTCATGGCACCGCCAGGTGCCTGCGCCATTCCTGTAAACAAACCATAATGTATTCGTTCATTTAGCACTATACTTTCACCGTTACAGCCGTATAAAGTAACTTTCCAGTAATAAATGCCATCAAACGCGTGAACCTGCTGGTGCGTAGAAGATTCCCTGAGACCATCCCAGAAAATCGAAGAGTGCGTCATTGGATGCTCCGGAGAAGGTGATTCAAACGGGCAGCATTCCTCGCCATAATATTCAGTTTCGTAAATAAAGTTCTCATCATCATCATAGATGGTCAGATGGAATCCTTTGGCATTGAATGCACAAAATGGATGATTGACATCTGTGAGATAGAAAAAATCGTTTGTTGGGTCACTATCGTCTAGGTTCATGTGGGTAACGATTGGCGGCGTATCATAAGTGAAACCATCCCAGTCAACGCAGCAGTCCTGACAGTCACTAACACAGGTAGACGGGTCAATCACAGCTTCGAAAGATCCGTTGCTTCCGCTGTCAAAGTAATTTCCAAGTAAAATGTAATTACCTGCCTGAAATAAAACCGGGTTATTACCAACTATCACATTCTGGTACATTCCTGCTTCAATGCACTTTCCTACTTTGGTCTCCGGCGGAAGTGGAGTTGTGGCTGCCGATCTGTTTTCATAACCAATACAGGTTGGGCAATGATCACAAATAACTATGATTATGAACTTAACCGTATCTATTCCCGGACTACATGTATTATGATCATCTGTGATAAGTAAAAATGAATAAGTTCCTGGTGGAACTCCTGTAGTTTGCCACCAGAACTGCATCTGTTCACCTGATTGGAATGGTCGTATAAGAGTGACCGGAAAAGGTATACCTGAAGTGTTTTCATTGACCGTCAGTAATTCCCCCGCATTATCATTGAATAATGTAGACGAAAAACCAATACCATTTCCTGAAGTTACATAGGCCGTAAATTCACCAGAACCATTAATGCCATCAAACCACGGAGCAACATTTGTGGTATTTTGGACCGATAGACTGAAGTACTCAGTATACGTACAACCAGCAGCCGTAGTGACGGTAACAGAGTACAGTTTGGTTCCACTTGTCGTAGGTGTAACCGTAAGTAATTTTTGACCAACGCCGATGGACAGCGTGTCAGACCCTTGCTTCCACAAGTATGTCCAACCATTCTCACCTGTCACCTCTAAATCAACGGGAGAATTTAAACAAACTGGATCTCCATCATTTAGAAAACTAATATCCGGATTTTCATAGCAAAAATCAATTGAAATCTGATTTGCACATTCTTTCATTGTTGTCAGGTAAACGCGATAACAAGCCCCGGCCAAAGGACTATGATTTATATTATCAAATGTTGCTGAAACGTTTAACGTTCCTACATTTCCAGAAAATATCGTACTTTGATAAATGAGTGTTTCACCGCTACCTTCAATTTTTACGATCTTCCAAATATATTTTTCTTCATTTACACTTTGACTTCCGTCAACAATAACATTACCATTCAGACACACTGTATTGTTGGCAATGGTAAGAACAGAATTCGCCTCAGATTGATCGCCATTTTTGACGGTGATTGAAACATCATCAATAAGAAAAACTTGATCTTCACCTGTACCATTTCCGGCAAAATTTCCGATTGTAAGATAATGGGGCCCATTTACAGCAGGTGTATAGCAATACGATGCTTTCACATATTGCGTAGAAGTAGGCGTAAAGGTGATTTGGGCAGCATTGGTTGGAATGTAAGAAGGCGAAATAATCTGTTGAGCAGGAATGTTAGGACCAATGAATGCACCAACCTGAAGGTTTTTTGTAGTCGTATAATCCTTTCTGATCCAGAACGACACAACATACGTGATTCCTACACTTAAAGGTTGTGTTGTCCCATATAACCATTCTTGCTGGTTGTTCACAGGCGATGCAAACCTGCCATTTCCGTTTCCAGTCCTGGGTTGATGCGAAGCGTCGCTGGCGAGACTATTTGAAGGGTGCAGTATATCGCAGCTATTATTGAGATTATGCCACCCTGGGGCGTTATCTACTAAATAATCAGGATTTGTGACTTGAAGGTACTCTTCGAAACCTCCATTGATCATTAATTGACCAAACCCTTGATTAGCGGCAATGATCATAATGATCCCTATAAGGAACGTTATATTTCTCATAATTAAAATATTTAAATGTCGCTTGGTTACTTAACCATTAATGTTGCTTGATGGCAATCTCAATACAGATAGCGGAATAATATGGAGTCAAATCTGAGATGTAATATTGGATATTACTTTTACTGTACCTTAACTTGATGGTATCTCCAATTAAGCAATTATATACATTATCCGTCAGGCCCTGCAAATTCCACCTCTTTCCCGATTTATCCTTAATTGGATTATGGTTTCCAATATTAAAATGATTTGGAGGCATGTTAGAAATAATTTGGTTTGACTGTTCTTTACTGAAATCAAACTCTCCATTAATATTTGCAAATTTTAGACTGTCGATATTATTTCCTTGTCCATCTATTCCAACGTGATGAATTATCTCCATTTCATATAAGAAAGCTCCTAAAGTGTCATACACTTTGTAAGTGCCTGCGATCTTCTCCCATTTTGTAGGTTCAGAAGGTAGTGGGACTTTATCCTTTTTACAGGACAAAAGTCCTCCTGCCATCAGCAGGAGGATCATTAAATATTTGTGAACTGGCTTCATATCTTCACGAATTTTTTGACAATGTATTGTCCGTCTTTATAGATTCGACAGTAATACGTTCCATCACTGAGACGTGAAACATCGAAGGAATGTTGGCTCAACTGCTCTTTTTTGCTAATCATCAACCCGCGCTCGTCAAAGAGCTGATATGAAAGCAGCTCGTTATCCGCAAAGCCAGTGATATTTACTGTGCTCGATGCCGGGTTTGGCATCAGCCCGATTTCTTCGAATCTCTTGTCCAGTTCACGTTGGATCTCAGCTGCTTGCAATTGCTGTTCAGTCATGGCACCGCCAGGTGCCTGCGCCATTCCTGTAAACAAACCATAATGTATTCGTTCATTTAGCACTATACTTTCACCGTTACAGCCGTATAAAGTAACTTTCCAGTAATAAATGCCATCAAACGCGTGAACCTGCTGGTGCGTAGAAGATTCCCTGAGACCATCCCAGAAAATCGAAGAGTGCGTCATTGGATGCTCCGGAGAAGGTGATTCAAACGGGCAGCATTCCTCGCCATAATATTCAGTTTCGTAAATAAAGTTCTCATCATCATCATAGATGGTCAGATGGAATCCTTTGGCATTGAATGCACAAAATGGATGATTGACATCTGTGAGATAGAAAAAATCGTTTGTTGGGTCACTATCGTCTAGGTTCATGTGGGTAACGATTGGCGGCGTATCATAAGTGAAACCATCCCAGTCAACGCAGCAGTCCTGACAGTCACTAACACAGGTAGACGGGTCAATCACAGCTTCGAAAGATCCGTTGCTTCCGCTGTCAAAGTAATTTCCAAGTAAAATGTAATTACCTGCCTGAAATAAAACCGGGTTATTACCAACTATCACATTCTGGTACATTCCTGCTTCAATGCACTTTCCTACTTTGGTCTCCGGCGGAAGTGGAGTTGTGGCTGCCGATCTGTTTTCATAACCAATACAGGTTGGGCAATGATCACAAATAACTATGATTATGAACTTAACCGTATCTATTCCCGGACTACATGTATTATGATCATCTGTGATAAGTAAAAATGAATAAGTTCCTGGTGGAACTCCTGTAGTTTGCCACCAGAACTGCATCTGTTCACCTGATTGGAATGGTCGTATAAGAGTGACCGGAAAAGGTATACCTGAAGTGTTTTCATTGACCGTCAGTAATTCCCCCGCATTATCATTGAATAATGTAGACGAAAAACCAATACCATTTCCTGAAGTTACATAGGCCGTAAATTCACCAGAACCATTAATGCCATCAAACCACGGAGCAACATTTGTGGTATTTTGGACCGAAAGGCTGTACAATTCCGTATGCGTACATCCTGCTGCAGTAGTGACGGTAACAGAATACAGTTTGGTGCCAATTGTCGTAGGTGTAACTGTGAGCATTTTCTGTCCTATTCCGTTGGAAAGGGTATCACCTCCCTGCTTCCACAAGTATGTCCAGCCATTGTCTCCGGTAACCTGAAGATCGACCGGAGCATTAAGGCATACTGGACTACCGTTATTCAAAAAATCAATATCGGGATCGTCATAGCAGAAGTCAACATGACTGTCAGCAGGGCATGCTCCGTACGTGCGAAGATACACCCTGTAGCAATCCCCGGGTTCAACCGAATGGCCAGTCATTGCAGTACTCACATTGAATGTTCCTGCTGCTCCGGACTGTAACGTGCCACTATAAATCAGCGTCTCGGAACTTCCGTTAAGCTGGTATACGCTCCATTCATGCTCTGTATCTGCTGTACTTGCACTTCCGTCTACTAAAACAGTATTTCCTACGCAGACATTTGGACTTGCAATCGAAACTGACGATGCATTTACCGGCAGTCCGGCAATTGACGTAACAGAGACATCGTCAACATTAAAATCAGTCATGACGTTAGTGCTCCAGTTTGTTGCTTCAGGGAGTGTAAAACTGCCTATCGTAAGATAATGTGTTCCGCTTTGTGTTGCCGTGTAACAAAAAGTATATCTTGTGTACGAACCTTTCGGAATAAACGTAATCTGCGGTGTAACACTGAATACAAAGGGATTTAGGGAAGTTGGCGATGGAAGATCATGTGACAAGTAGGCGCTCACTGAAATGTCCAGTGGGTTACCGTTGTTATTGAATAGCCAGAATGATACCTTGTAGGTTTGTCCGCTCGTCAATGAATGGGTAGTACCGTACATAATCTCTGCACCTCCATCTGAGCCGGAAACCACTTGGCTCCAAAAATGCCCGTGTCCATCACCCGAATGCGGAACGTAAGCTGCACCTCCGAAAGGATTAGTACTAGTCATAGGATGAAGCAGGTCTGGAGAATTGGCCAGTGCATGCCAGCCAACTGCGCAATCAACAAGGCCTGGTGTAATTGGCGGTGGACTTGGAAGTACATAATCTTCGAAGCCTCCGTTGATCATCATTTCCTGCTGTCCATATAGTGACGATGAAAACCACATCACCATCACCATGATGATTTTTAGATTTTTCATAGTTCGCTTATTTGGACTTTAATTCGTTGATCTCTGTCTGCAGTTTTTCGATCTTTGCTTTGAGTTCCAACGATTGGTTATTTTGCTCGATCATGTATAGCGTAAGCATTTCCACTTTCTCCAAAAGCAGCATGTTCATTTCTGCCACGTCAACACCGTTTTCCTTTACTTCTGCTGTCGACGGGATATTCGGTAAATGCTTGTTTTCTTTTACAAATGCATCCAGTTCATTCAGCGGCATCAGCTTGTACTCTTTCTCAAAAACATAATCAGCCCACGTATCCTGGTCAACTTTTACCCTGCGTGCACGCAAAAGGCCATTTGCTTCAAGGTGCAGGATCCTGCGGCTGGAGCTTTCAATGATCATTTCGCCGTTGGCTTTTAACAAAAATGGAGTTTTACTGGTGCTCGGATTGGAAACACGCAAAATCTCGGCGGTTTCATTCGTATATTCCATATACATTAACCTGGCATTTTCAAAAGTCGATCCAATCATGTTCACCTGAACGCCTACGGCGAGTGTGGGGTTATTGACGTACAATCGGCTAAATTGTGAAGGTGCCACACCGATACCGACGTTTCCAGCGAACTGAGCTGTTCTTGATCCGTAAATGGTTCCCTGAACCTGTAGTTTGTGTGTAGGTGCATCCGTTCCAATACCGACATTTACTTCAGGGCATGGCGTGAAAATCTTGTTTGGTCCATTCTGCCACGTGGGAGCCATCACCACACCGTTCTCATTGGTCTTGCAAGGCGATTTGTAGCCTATTCCAAGAAGATCAACGATCGTTGCTTTCTGAACAGCACCACCGTCCTTTTTTATCAGTATGTAATTGTCTTCTAAAGTTTCTTCCAGATCTGTAGAGGTTTCAATGCCATCCATGTAAACAGGCCCCTGAAAGGATCCTTTGCCTTCAAATATACCGGCTCCGGTTACGTGAAGGTCTTCACCAACTTTGACATTTGAGTTTAATTCGGTTTCCCCGTTGACCTTCAGGGAATCTACAGTAACCAGTCCGGTTACCGGAAATACATTTTGGGCGAATGCCCCGCCGCACATCAGCGCCGCAACTAGTGTAATAAGCGTTTTTTTCATGTTGAGAGTGTTATAATTAATATTAAATAAGTGATCAAATAATTGAACGTGTAAAGTTTTGCCAAAATGTTTCAATTATCCTATACCAAGTTTCAGTGAAATTTTTATCACTACTTTCAGGGATAAAAATAATTCGTGTATTTTTTGAATATTAGACGTTCGGAATTTCTTAACCTCTAAAAGGCAGTCTCCTGCTTTAAAGTGATGATATGCGAAGCATAACTATAGAACCTTAATTCATTAAATATTTCCTCTGCAATGGGAATGTAATTATCACCTCGTTTAATAGTGGAGCGAGGGTCACTTTCGCTCAGTATTGTGAAATATTTTTCCTCAACTTTTTCCTTAATTTTCGGGTCCCAGTTTTTCATAAGCCACAGAATAGGTTCATGCAGTGTACAAGGGTAAGGTGTGTTCTTTTGGCTTTTGAAGATCAGGTCGTTATCTATAAGGTTAATACACAATTGGTTTAGGAAATATTTAATGTCGGTTAACATTCTAATGCTCTTTTGAGAGGTTATTACTGATGAGGCTCTGTCTCTTTTCCTGTTAAGGCTCAACAAAATTTTTTCAGCCAGGTGTTCGAAATCCTCATTTGTAGGATCTTCCAGTTTATTTACAATGTTACGTTGCAATTTGTAGTGCCTTAAAAAGTTCACTTGCAGCGGATACTCATAAATGCCTTGAAGAAGAAAGATAGAGCGGTGGAGTGTCCCTATATTTCGCTCTCTTATATAAGTGTTTAGGCCGGAGTCATATATCCCTCTCAGATTTTGCAGATCATTTTTAATAATGTGCTTGGTGAGACTTTGATTGTCCCATAATGCTACTGTTTCCATTGTGATTAGTTTGGATCCCGGCAGCACCAGACAGGAGTTATACAAATGAGAAAGGGCGTGGTGCTTAGCTTACTGCATTCGGGGTAGCCACCAAGCACCTTTGTACAATAAACCAAGACAACCACACCCCTTTGTGGGGAGCGGTTAACTGTTCTTGTACATTTTTCAATATTGGTGGCACTTCCGAATGCAAGAATGATAGCTAACGCTACTCAAATAATATGTCTGTAATATATTTCTGCTCTGTAATAATCAGTTTACGATTGTATGCAAATCTACCAAAAAACCGCTTTCAGCCGACATTCAGATGGTTTTTTCAGCTTGTACTATTGATTTTTTCTTTTCCGTCTCCGCCTGGTAGTCGGCCGCGCTCTTCGCTGTATCTCCATTGAAAAAACGGAGGATGCCGCTGCGATCCCTGACGGATATTAATGCTGATATCTTCTCATGAGCTTCATTGTCGACCAGCACTTCGGACCTGTCTGCGAATTCTTTATTTCACAGCCTGCTCCGGACAGTTTCCCGCTTTTTTGCAAGCTGCGAAAAAGGACAGTAAAAGTCCTGCACGGCAGCGAAAAGCTCGCGCTTAATGGCTTTTTAGTTTTTTGTTTTTCAGCGGAAAAGCCACCCTTCGGGACTTATGCGAGCAAAATCGCTGCAGTGCAGGAGAGTGAGACTGTCTTTTTCTCCACTTCCTGCAAAAAAGCGGGAAAACGGCCCTGCGGGGCCGGCTGGTGAAAAAAAGAAAAATTTTTTAACAATTTAATTTTTAAGGTTATGGCACACAAGCTAAATTACAATGAAAGAACAGGTAATTACTCGTTCTTTTCCGTGAAGGAAAAAGCATGGCACGGGCTCGGACAGATCGTGCAGGAGTATCCAACAAGCAGCGAAGCAATCAAGTTCGCAGGTCTGGATTATGAGGTCGCGCAGGAACCCAACACGCACCACTTCCCAAGTGGGAAATCCATTGTTTCGGACAAAAGTTTTTTCACCTACCGCAAAGACACCGATCAGGTTTTAGGCTCCCACGTCGGTAGCGATTACCACATCGTGCAGAATGCGGATGCGTTTTCATTCTTTGATTCTATTGTAGGTGGTGACGAAGGGATTTTATACGAGACGGCAGGAGCACTCGGAAACGGAGAGCAGATTTTTATCACGGCAAAGCTGCCGGGTTACATCCGCGTGGGCAAAGATGATGTTACAGAAAAGTATCTGTTTCTAACAACATCCCACGACGGTACGGGAAGCATTACAGCCGCATTTACACCCATTCGCATCGTCTGTCAGAATACCCTCAACGCAGCAATGTACAACAAAAGCAATGTTGTTCGCATACGCCACACAGCCAACGCCAAGCAAAGGCTTGCAGACGCGCACAAGGTAATGGGGATCGCAAACATGTACAGCGAGGAACTCGAAGGAATTTTCAACCACTGGGCAAACGTGCGGGTAACCGACACGGAGGTTAAAAAGCTGATTCAGTTGGCACTTTGCACCAACAAGGAAACCATTGATTTTATCAAGTCTGGAAAGGAGGATAAATTTTCAAAGGTCTTTCTAAATACCTGTGATGATGCGTTTTCCTACGCTATGATGAGCGACACCCAGCAAATGGAGACTACCAAAGGCACAGTGTTCGGGGCGTACAATGCGATCACCGGATATTTTCAGAATGTTAAATCTTGGAACGACAGCGAGGCAAAACTTGAATCCATTGTAATGGGAGGTACAGCACAGAAAAAGGCACAGCGCGCATTCGACCTGTGCACTGCATTCGCTAAAGAAGGCTCCTCAATTCTGACACACAATTAATTCAGTACATGGCGGCAGCCGTCCGGTTGCCGCCTTCACATTAAATACAGATACATGAAAAGAGCTAAAAATAAAGAGGTGATTTCCTCGGATGATCCGCAAGCAATCCAAAAACTGGAAACAAAATTAGGCATCCTGCAGAAGGATCAGGATTTAATGAAGACCATTAATAAGCTGGTCAAAAAGAATGACAAAGAGGGATTTCTTCTTTTGCCCGATGCCACCGAGAAAATATGGGAGGAGATGATCACACCTGACCACATGGGATATACCGGATTCCCGCCATACGCTTTGACTAACAATAGCGGCAACATGAGGAATATAAAACAGCGCATCGCCACCCTGCAAAAACAAGCTGCAACGCCCGCGATGGACGAGACTATAAACGGGATCAGAATTTTTGAAAATAAAGATGCCAACCGCTTGCAGATCATCTTTAAGGGCAAGCCTGCCGAAGATGTCCGCACGAAGTTGAAAAGTTGCGGCTTCCGGTGGGCGCCTTCCGAAGGAGCGTGGCAAAAGCACATTAGCCGTGGCGCGATATACGATGCCACTGAAATTGTGAACGCGATCCCCTCAGTGGAAAAATCAAAATAAGAATATTAACAGGAAGGTGAGCCGCGTGGTATCACTTCAAAAATCTATACAATATGGAAACTTTAAATCACTCCGCAACAGAAATATTTTGCAAGCTAACCGACATGCTTGAAAATGATTATGTACAGATCACCCGAACCCCGTACATGCCACTGACCGTGGAAATGATCGGGGAAGACATCCAAACACCGTGGGGAATCGGTAAGCTTTACAGCCTTTCCCATTACTATGAGCAAAATGGCGATTTGATGCGTGACCCTGAAATGTGCTTTATCATGGTAGATAACAGAACCGAGGAAAACAGCGCATTCGAAGAGGTCAAAGTACTGGCTTACATCTATCAGCAGGACAACATGGGAGTTTATCAGGAGAGCATTTTGATCGTGGACAACAGCGCCAATGAATTTAAGTCCATCCTGCAAACAGAGCACAGGGAATATGCTGAACTGTGGCTGAAAGGCATCGAGGAAAAAGGCTTCCTCAACGGGGAGCGCCATTACATTTGACAAGGCAATGAGCACGCAAAAGTTTAGTCCCGAACGGCTCATGCGGATTAGAAGGCTGCGGAAAGCGAGGAGGCTTTGGAAGAAAGTCCCGCTTTTCGCCTTTCAGCAGATGTGTGAGGATTATCCGGAATACACGCTACCGGATTTTCTGGACGATCTGCGCCGGAGATCACCACCGCGAAAAAAGAAAGGCAAAAGCCAGTTGCAGAAATACGGCAGGTACGAGCGCATGTGCAAACTAATGCGGGAATACAAATTTACGCAAGATATTGATCTCGCATTGCAAGCACAAAAACTACGAGAACGAATTGCACAGCCTTACAGGGTAATGGTGAAAGTGGAGAAGAAAAAAATTGAACACTGGTTTTCACCCCTCATTCCCATTGACCAGATTGAAACACTGGTGAAGGAACTCGGGGCAGTTAGCACCGAGCAGGAAGCAGAGGTTATTCTCGCAGAGTTCCGCAGGTGGCAGCATGTGACATAAATAAATCCAAGAACATGAAATCAAAAAAGAAATACGCGGAAATTTTGGAGCAGTTCCAAATTTGGCGACAAAAACTGGACGAGCCAAGAGCAAAGAAAGCATGCGAAGATTTCGCCAAGCTTTGGCCAAGCTACCACGGAGTTTTCAAGCTGCATTTTGTTCACCTCTATCCGGCAGATTGTATGATTTTCGAAGTTGAGAACGCAGTAGGAAAGACCATTTTCATCATGCCAGGAAGCGTCGAAGTGATCAGCACAGATTTTAAAGCGGTCGAAACCGCACTCTTTAAATTTTACATCAATGAAAGACATGATTTCGAAGAATAGAAAAGCAGGAAAGCTAAAAGTTACCGATATAAATGGCTTCGTGCTCACGGTCACCGACCTGCCGGATGCAATAGCGCAAGCCGGAAGATTCAGGGAGTACAGGCATATAGATAAAGCATTCAGCGAATTTGATCAGCGGCAGCAGCTTTACTGGAACGACCTTCATGAAAGACTGCTGAATCTACGGCAAAGTTTACAAACCAATCAAAATTTAGAATCATGAAAATCGGAGTAATAACCTTTAAGAAATTCGACGAGAATGTTTTAATCAACGAGCATTTCAGCGTGGAAGAACTTTTCAAGATCATGACGGAGGATCAGGATTTCGTCAGGTTTGACATTTTCGATGAAAACAAAAGATTGATCCGCAGTACTGATTACAGGAATCTACCGGATGGCAAGGGATATATTTCTTTTGCAGTCGTGAAAAAGGAGGTAGAGATTCTGTCAACAGATTATAACGCGTATCGTACGCCAACCTTGATACATCGTGTCAAAACAAGGTGGAATGTGCTAAACAGCAGGTTCAGAATCAAAAAGAAAGCCATTGAATATGCAGATAAGTATAACAGCCGTCAGATGTTTTCCATCGAACTCCTTAAAAATAATCACTAAAAAAGAATGTAATGGCAAATGATCCAATGTATAAATACAGCCAGTGGCTTTTTAACCGGTATGTTGAAGCCGAGAGAAGCCATAATAATTACCTGCGTAGTCCTGAGTATGCGGGTATTATGCACCATGCAATACAGGCGCACCTTGATCAAAATCTGCAAGGCAGGAAGATGGGCTTTGCAAGAAAATGTACCAAAAATTTACTGAAGGAAATCAAGTTGTTTAAAAAGAACCCCACCAAATTTCCCTTGGAATACCACGGCGAGGAAGCGGATCACCTGAATGAAAAGAATGAAAGACTACGAAAGCTCGATATAGAGCGATGGGAGCGGCAGCAGGACGAACACGTCAGCATCGTTGGCGATTTTACAGAGATCAAAACCGTAAAACTTGCGGCAAAAACAGTTAGAAGTATTGCCCAGTTCGGAGCACTCAAAGCGACAAGCTTGGACGATGCACGTATCTGCGGAGCAGCAAATCTCCTGCTACAAGTGATAAGGGAGAATGGCTATCAGATCGCAGACACTCAAAATTCACGAATATTAATTTCAAAAATTGAAAGATCATGACAAATTTTTTTCAAACACTGGTAGACCTGAAAGTACAGGGAGACTGGAATATATTAATCGCAAAGGAAGAAAACGAGCGTATTGTCGTTTCAGTACTTTTCTTTAACAACGCTGTCGGGGACAGTGCCAAAATGAAAGTGCCACCTATGATCCTCAAAGGAACACCCGAGGAAATGGATCAAGTATTTTTCTCTAAAATAACAGAGCCTGTAAAGCAAACCGATTCCCTGTTTACCAGTATGGAACATTTCCTGAAACAAAAAGAAAATGCCAAGCTGAGTTCCCAAATGGAAAAGGACAAGAAAGTCAAGACAGAAAAAATAAAGGACAAGTATGCCGAAGGCATGGCACTGGTGGATCAGCTTGATCAGGAAGGAAGACCGCGGGATGCGTGGATGAAGCTGCCAGACCCTAGGATTTTTCCTGAACATGCCGAGGAAATCAAAAAAAGACGCTCGGAACTGAGCGCAAAATTTTCTCCTAATTTATTTAACGATTAAAAATTATAGCCATGATAGTAGCAACCAAATTAGAACGCACTTTCCTGTTCACCGAAAATGGGCAGGAAATAAAACTCGCTGATCCATCACCCGCTTTCAGCTTGGAATCGGTACTTAATTTTTATTCACAGAGTTACCCCATTCTGACGACTGCCAAAATTGAAGGTCCGAAAATCGAGGATGATGAAGTGCAATACAAATTTGTATCAACCATCGGTACAAAAGGATAATGTCATGAACGGGAACAGGAATAATACAAACGCTGTCAGGATCGTAGCCCTGACAGAAAAAAATGAAGAAGTATGGAACTTACATCTAAAAACAGGCGAAGCATCGCGCAAAATCGACAAGATCAGGGACGTATCAGACGTCAGAAAAAGCAAACCCCGAAGCGCTCCGGTGCAGTTTTTGGAAATGCTTTTCTGAATCATCGCTTTAAGCCTATTCTAGGATTGCCGGAATCCCTGACCAATGTTCAGCATGTACAACGGGAGTTTCGGGAATCCCTTCTCCATATTTGCAGCCTTTATAGTCTGCAAGTAGAAATCGACCCCGATGCCCCATTTCCTGCGAACATGCTCAAAGCCTTTAGAGAGGTAAAAGCACTGTTGTCTGAAAAGGAACCATCACTTTCCGTCCACCTCATCCAAGATGAAAAAAGACTAGCATGCCTGGCAACAGCGAAACCATATTACTTCGGAGCAGTACTTTACCTTATACCTATAAAGTATGTGAGTGACCTTATGCAGAACAAGAAACAGCAATCCGGAAATTTATTGCTGTCACTTTTTGCCTGTCTTCATCAGCAGGGTGTTTCATTGTACAGGAATGGCTTTGTCGGTTCACAATATGACTGGCTCAGAGAAAGTGCCGAGGGCAATATTGAACAGGGAGAAAGTGAGGAAGATTATGAGCCGATGCTTGCAGACCTGAAAATTGCCGATAAGCGAGGCAAATGGTTTGAAAAGGAAATGAGGATGCCAAAACATGCGCAACAGTTTGCTTATCGGCTCAAACACTTCAAGGCAAATTCAAAGCAGGATGAATCCATTTTACAATTGTCAACTTTATTCAGTGAAATTAGAACAGACTTCCCGCAAAGGACAATTCTCGGCAGTATTCATGAGGGTCTATTTCCCGAAGATGATAGCTACTACAACAATGATAGAACCCGCCCCGATCAGTATTTAAGTTTTTGTTGGGAAGACTGCGACAGCTTTACCCATGAATTTTGGGACAATGTCAATGCCGAGTTACAAGAGCACACGGATATTATTTCGCCCACGGCAGTACAGGTTTTTGATATTCCGCATGCCAAAGCAGAACACGATTTCTCCTTTGAAAATCGAATGTTTGACTTCCTTGAAAAATTATGTCAGTTTTTATACGAATTACCATGAGAGATATAACAGAAATTTTAAACCATACATTAACTCCTGTTAAGGCTTTGCTGATCTACAAGTCTGACAATGATACTGGTGAAACCTACGTGGAATCCTTTGATATCGACAAAACGGGTAAACCCGTAAATGCGCATCCGCTTGCTGTTGATGAAGCGGGTGCTATTGCCAGAGCGCTTGACAGTAGCGGTGAACTGAAAAGGAATTACATGTGCAGCAAAGGCATACTGCCCAAGCAGGTGCTTTTTATAGACCCTTCGGCTGATGGCTATGTGGTATGGCATACACCCGTCAGACAAGCAGACCTGCTCTTTGCTCACAAACTCGGCATACCAAATGGGCGGGCACATGTTCCCGCAATGGTCTGGAAAGCCAACAGGGAAAACCTTATCCTTTTCGCTTTGAAAAACAGCAGCATACCAAAGGAAAGCACCACACTGTATCGTGCACCATTTTTCAACATCTACAGTGACGGGCGGGTATGTATGGGAACAGTACCTATTGAAGTGGCTCAGGCTTCAAGTCTTCAGGAATTTATCGCAACATGGGAGCAGTATTTTTTCAACAGCTATTTCAGCCACTCCATGCACGATGTGTTTCCAGTGAAAGGAAATATCATTCAGCTTTGGCAAAATCAGGTGGAGACTGGTTGCAGATTTCCTGTCAATGTCCTGAACAGCACAAAACAAACACTAAAAGCAATATTATGAAAGTAGAAAATAAAAAGCCTGTTGTCCATTTCACTGACAACCACCTGATCAATCCTACAAATCCTGTGACAGTGAATTTGATCGGTGCAGGAGGAACCGGAAATGCCATGTTAACGTCACTTGCTAAAATTGACCATTCACTCAGGGCATTGGGTGGAACAGGCTTGCAGGTAAATGTTTTTGACGATGATGTGATCACAAGGGCAAACCTTGGAAGGCAGCAGTGGGCACAGGCGGAGGTTGGGTTTGCAAAATCAGTCATTTTGATTAATCGCGTAAACAGATTCTGTGGCACAAACTGGAAAGCAATTACTGAGAAATTCACCAAGGAGCAGTTAAGCAGCTTTCCGGAAGGAGGCCGATCTAACATTTACATCAGCTGTGTTGATACCGTCAGCGCACGGTTCGAAATAGCAGAATGTTTGGAGGAACTGACCTGCACACACAATCACTGGCAACACAATAAGCCACTTTACTGGATGGACTTTGGTAATTCCCGCGATACCGGACAAGTAATCCTTTCCACGCTGGGAGAGATAGAGCAGCCATCATCTAAAAAATTCACAACAGTGGCGGTACTTCCAAAGATCACCGACGAATTTAAGGATTTGCTTAATTCCCAAAAGGACGACAATGAGCCGAGCTGCTCACATGCCGAATCCCTTGGAAGACAGAACCTGTTTATCAATTCCACACTTGCCAATGAAGGCGGGGCGCTGCTTTGGGATTTGTTCTTTGAGGGCATGACTGAATGCCGCGGATTTTTCATGAACCTTAAACGGCACAAGACCGAAGCGATTCCGGTGGGCTGAAAAGCCTGCCGCCGCCTCCCGGCTACCTTCCCTTCGGTCAGGTAAGCCGCTCGGCGGTTTTACAGCGGTGTGGATGCCTTCCGGCACCCACCTTTTTTTTGTCTTTTCCTTCAGCTATTTATCTGTGAATATCAAAATTGATTACTTTAATAGCTAAAAATAAGTCATTTATGCCTTTAATTTTAGATCATAATGAAAACTAAAAGCTGGCTCAGCCCTGATATGAAGATGAATTACTTCTCCTATTTCAATAAGGCACTCGCTGAAATAAACGCGAATCCCTCTAACCACGGATTTCCACCGGAAGAAGTCGAACGTGTAATGGAGTTTTCGAAGCAGGTGGCCAAAGAGTTGCCTCGGCTTAAAAGCCAGTTGTTATTTGAGGCTTTCAGCTTGCATCCCAGTACTGATGGACCTTTTAAGCACCTGGCGTTTAGAAATACCACCAATCTTTCAGAACTTGGTTGGTATATCAGCCCGCGGATATTCAGCTGCCTTGACTTTCATGATTCGATGCAGATTCTCAAAAAAGAAAATATTCATAAGCTTGAAGACTTGCTCTTGGAGAAATCGACCATACTGATTCCCGAAATCATTGCAGATTGCTCAGCGCTTTTCCCAGAACGAGAAGAAATCTTTGCCGAAATTTCGGGCCTGCTTGAGCTTGGCTTTTACAGGGCTGTTGTAATGGCTTGTTATGCTCAGGCTGACGGCATGAGTAATGATCTCTGGGAAACAGGCTTTTTTGATAAGGACAGGGTTTACCAGTTGAAAGCACTTACAAGAGTAAAGAGCATGGACAAGGGAATGGTAACAGGTATCGCGAGTCAGATGGGTGTAGCATCTAATGAGATTACCACTTACTCGGGCGACGAAATATTCAGTGATTCTGAAAAGCGAAGAAATACATTCAACAGGCATTTTGTAATGCACGGGCATTCCATAGGCTATGGTAGTAAGATAAATGCAGTTCGTGCAATCTACATGCTTGACTTTCTTCAGTACATCATTCGAAACAACTTAAAGCTATAATTAACCTCCAAAGCTTCAATTTGGGTATTTTGAATACAAGGATTGGATCAGGCCTCTAACAAGATCCCGCTGAGCTTCCTCCGGTTCCACACTGTTCTCTGATATTAATTGGTAATCAGGAAAAAGATGGGCGATTGTTTCTTCGCTTGAAATTTGGTCCTTAAAACGCAGGAAACGGCTGGTGTAAGCATGTTCATAATTGGTGAGTATAGTGTTTTTAGCAAGGCATTCAAGTTCATTTTTATTTTCGTCAAGAAATATTTTTTTTTGTGTCGGACTGAGGCCATTAAAGTCTTCGGGATTAACCTTAAATCCTTTGCCATATTCATTCCTGTATATTTCAACCTGATGCCAGCTATTATCGATTTGCTGAGGAAAACGGATTAAGTGATCAACATACGAATTGTAGACGTCGGAAGAAATGACTTGTATATCTTCGAAATCATCCTGATCGGAAAACCAGTTGACATAAAATGCGTGCCTTGAAGCAGGAACGATTACAAATGCAATATCATCCTGAGTAAAGTGCAGGTCGCGCTTAACCCTCCATTCATTCTCCCAGGACTGGTTATATGCAGCATTGCTCACTTCGACCAAGTGTGGCGAATTGAATGCAAGTTGTTTTTTATGCTCATCACTGTTGGCATGTAGATATTCTACCGGCCTCAGTCCATTATCCTGAAGAAAGTCATGGAAGAAACATATGCCGAACTCTGATCCCCTCGCGGCAAAATGCCGTGGGATCTCACTGTAATCGGCAAGTGCAAAACTTACGGACTTGATCTGCTCACAGGAACTTGCTGCTCCTTTAACCTTATTGACAAAAAAGCTTTTGGGATTAGCGTACAGGATTCTCTCGATGAAAATGTTCCTGAACCTTTCCTCCGCGCTCAAGTTTTTGTAATGTTCCTGAATCCTTCCTTTAGAAAACTTACGTTCGTAATTGCAATCAGGCGAACTGATGATATTATAGAACAATCTGCATTCAAGTTTTTCCAGCCTGGCAATGATTTCAGGATAAGTCTCAGGCCTTTTTGAAAGAAGGTGTTCTGTATTATAGAAAAGGTTGTATTTATCTACTGTGATCATCTCAATGTAATTAAAGTCGTAAACTATTTAGTCTTATCAGATTTATTTCCTGACCTAAAAAGCGCAAAAATAGAAATATCAATACAATTAAAATAACCGGATTCAGATGGTTTGGTCAAAGATATTACCGATATTTTTGCTGCACGTCACCGTTTGTAGCCTAATTTACTTCACGGCTTTCAGGTTTGTTTGTTCACTGTTATCTATTAAAGCCATAAAACAATTCCTGATCGTAGGAAAGCTCTGGATATTGTACATATTCCAGGATCTCAGGCTTATTGCTATTAATTTTTTTTGCGAATAAATCCTGACTGACAGAATACGCTGTGATTATTTCCTCTGGACATGGCTGCATAAGCGCCTTTATACTTTCTTTGGGTAAGTCATTTTCCTGCCAAGTATAGGCATTTTCTTTTGTAAGAATCACAGCCATCCGGTCTTTGGCATTGTGGATCTTCTTAAACGGCCTGTTGGCATCCGTTGTGATTATCGAAAAAGTACTCATCCATTCATTGGTGCCTGGATCTTTCCAGTGGCTGTATATCCCAGCCAACAGTAAAAACCGTCCCTCCTTCGGAGCAATGTAAAACGGATACTTTTTTCCTTCATGGGTATGGGGTTCGAAAAAGCCCGTAACTGGTATAACACATCTTTGGCTATTTATGGAATTTTTGAACGACGGAGTTTCAAAAATCGTTTCATCCCTGGCATTGAGCGTAGCTTTCGCATGGATCATCATTTGTTCCCTTGTCTTGTTCCTCCAATTAGGGATAAGCCCCCATTGCAACAACCTGATTTCATCTTTTGCCAGTACTGGAACGATGGGATGCGCAAAGCCGTTGGCATGATAAAACTCTTTATGCTGATCCTCTTCTGGAAAGGGACGCTGCAAATACTCTTTGATGTCCTGCGAAGATCCGGCGTGACTTGTATGGTAACACATAATAACAAGTTGATACCCGAAAAATAACGCGTATTTCGACACGCTCGCCGTATGCAACTTTCTTTAACATTTCCTATTTGCCCTTCACTGCGCTTTTGAGCTCCCCGATTCCATTACTGATTTCGGTGAACATCCGGCTGATATTGTCGGCGCTCAAATCATCCGGTTCATATTCATTGGTTGCTATGCTTGAAGCAAACGACCATATTTCAAGAATTTCGGATGCCTGAATTTCGTAAGGCTTGTAAAAAACATTGTCAGAACTCAGCACAAGCGTGCTCCTAGATTTACGTTGAACCCTCTTGTAAACGATACCTTCATTGCGAGTCAGAAGAACATAGGTTTTACCTGCTTTCACCTCGCTGATCCTTTCTACATATTTCCCGACAACGAAAGAACCTTCCTTGTGTGGCGGCATTGAATCGCCCTCTATCGGGAATGCCCTGTACTTGCCTTCTTTCAGAAACGGGAGTGAAATGTATTGAAGTGCCTCAATAAATTCCGGATCGCTGTATCCTGTCAAATATCCGGCTTTCGCACTTTGCGGAATGATCTCGATGAAATTATCACCATAGCTGTTGATCTTCATGGGCAACAGCAACCTGTTCCCCTCCAGTTTCAACAAACCTTCCATATCAACTTTGCTTAAATCTGTTGAGATCAGCAAATCGACACTGACGTGAAAATAGTGGGCGATTCGTTTCAATATGTCTATCGGCGGCTCCGATTTGCCGCGCTCATATTTTGCATACCGGTCCCGTTCAATTGTCAGGTCATTTGCAAGCTTCTGCTGCGATAACTTTTCCCGTTGCCTTAAAAACAGCAGATTATCTGAAAGTACTTCCATTTGGTATAATTTGTCCCAACAAATTTAAAAATTTATGGGACAATCTATCCTATTTTTGCAAAAGAAAATCTATCGGCATGGCAAGATCAATAGTTCATATGGACATGGATACCTTTTTTGTATCCTGCGAGAAGTTGATGGATTCTTCGCTAAACAATATTCCCATCATTGTAGGCGGTGGAGATCGCGGGGTAGTTGCCAGCTGCTCCTATGAAGCCCGATACTACGGCGTAAAATCTGCCATGCCAATGAAACAGGCGCTTTGGCTTTGCCCCGACGCTAAGGTAATTCACGGGGATTTCGACCTCTACTCGAAAATGTCCTCAACAGTGACAGAAATCATTGAAGAGCACGCACCGGTAATGGAGAAAGCCAGTATAGACGAGTTTTACCTCGATGTGACTGGAATGGACAGGTTCCACGGGACTTATAAATGGACAAATGAACTCGCCCAAAGGATCACAAAAGAAACGGGACTGCCATTAAGCTTCGCCCTTTCCGTCAATAAAACGGTTTCAAAAATTGCTACGGGCGAGGGTAAGCCAAACTTTAAAAGGCAAGGCAATAACCTTGAAGTTCCATATGATCGGGTAAAACCTTTTTTGAATCCACTTTCTATTCGAAAGATTCCTGGTATAGGCCAGGCTACATTTACTGACTTGTCAAAGCTGGGTATTAGAAGCATTCAGAATCTGTCAGAAATGCCGCAGGAACTACTTCAACAGCTGATCGGAAAAGACGGACTAACCCTGTGGAAAAAAGCTAATGGAATCGACGACAGACCTGTCCAACCTTATAGTGAAAGAAAGAGCATCGGTACTGACCAGACTTTTGACCAAGACAGCATTGATATATCCAAAATGAAAGCATTGCTCAGCAAGATGGTGGAAGGGTTAACCTTCAAACTTCGTGCGGAGCAGTGGTTAACTTCGACCATAGTGGTCAAAATAAAATATTCCGATTTTAATACCAAAACACTACAGTCCAAAATTTCCTATACCTCAGCTGATCACACTCTTATCCAGAAAGGCCTGGAATTGTTTGATACGTTGTTTGATCGCAGGTTGCGAGTGCGCATGATCGGAGTGAAACTCACGGGACTCGTTCACGGAACCTACCAATTGGATATGTTTGAAAAGACCGATAAACTCATGAACCTTTATCAGGCAATGGATAAAATGAAGACGATGTATGGATCAGAAGCTGTCACCAGGTGCGCGGGTACAAATCTTAGAAAATCTAAGTGAAATGTATCTCAACTGCCATTCTTATCACAGCCTTCGATACGGAACCATTCCTTTACAGGACCTGGTTGAGTTAGGCAGGCACTGCCAGGTGGAAGCAATGGCGTTAACCGATGTCAACACGGTAACAGGTGTCTATGAATTTCTCAAACTTTGCAAAGCTGCAAGCATTAAGCCCTTGATAGGGATCGAGTTCAGGCAGACCGGAGAGCTACGCTACATCGGACTCGCTCACACCCAGTCAGGGTTTGCTGAAATGAACAGTTTCTTAACCGCTCGCAATTTTGCCAATAAAGAAATTCCCCGCATAGCGCCGGAATTTGAAAATGTCTCCATAATCTATTCGCTAGAGAATGCCCCAGAACACCTCAGCGAAAACCAATACATTGGCATTCGTGCTGATCAGCTTTCTATGCTGTACAAAAAAGAGCTCAGGGACAGGCTTGGAAAAATGGTCGTTCTCCAACCCGTAACAGTTCGTAGTAAATCTGAATTTAATCTGCACAGAATCCTCCGTGCTGTTGACCTGAACATTCTCGGTTCAAGGCTTACCCCTAAAGACCATTGCAGAGAAAGCGAGGTCATGATTCCCATTAGTCAGTTCAGAGATAAATTCACTGATTATCCTCAGATCCTTCGCAACACGAAAGAATTGATCGACCGGTGCAACTTTGATTACGATTTCAATATTCCCCGGAACAAAAAACATTTTACCAGTGATCGCAAGTCAGACATGCAACTGCTTACCCGACTTGCTGAGCAAGGTATGCTCAGACGGTACGGCAGCAATAACATAAAAGCTATAAAGCAGGTGAAGAAAGAACTCAAAGTAATCGACGAACTGGAGTTCTCTGGCTACTTTCTTATCACTTGGGATATTATTCAGTACAGTAACAGTATGGGTTTTTTGCATATCGGGCGAGGTTCGGGTGCCAATAGTATAATAAGCTACTGCCTCGGAATCACAGACATCTGCCCTTTGGAACTTGATCTTTATTTTGAGCGGTTTCTTAATGTGAACCGTAAGAGCCCGCCAGATTTTGACCTGGACTGGAGCTGGACAGATCGCGACACGATTCTGAGCTACATCTTCAACAAATACGGCGCCGACCATGTTGCTTTCTGCGGTACAAATGTTGAGTTTAAAAAACGCTCTATCATTCGTGAAATTGGCAAGGTATTCGGGCTGCCCAAACATGAACTCGATGTACTGAGCAGGCAAGAACAGATCAATACCAATAGCAGTGAGGTGATTCAATCAATCTATAAGTATGGGCAGATGCTGGCCGAGTTCCCGAACATGCGCAGCATGCACTCTTGCGGAATCATCATTTCTGAGGACCCCATTACCAATTATACAGCCCTTGAAATGCCACCAAAGGGTTTCCCGATCGTCCAGTTTGATATGCATGTTGCTGAAGACATTGGCTTTGATAAGTTTGACATTCTCAGTCAGCGTGGTATCGGAACCATTAATGATACTGTAAAACTGATCAAAAGGAACCGGAATATTGATGTAGACATACGCGACACCCGTATTTCAAAAGATGAAAAATCTGCCAGTGAATTTTTGGCCCTTGGTAGAACCATAGGGTGCTTTTATATTGAAAGCCCCGCCATGCGGGGATTGCTGAGAAGATTGAAATGCGACAACTACAAAACCCTGGTAGCAGCATCTTCCATTATTCGCCCCGGCGTGGCGAAGTCGGGAATGATGCAAGAATATATTTTCAGGCACAATAACCCCGACAAATTCGAGTACTTCCACGATGTTTTCAAAGAGCATTTAGGCGAAACCTACGGCATAATGGTATACCAGGAAGATGTAATTAAGATCGCTTTGCATTATGGAGGGCTTGATGCAGCCGACGGGGATATACTCCGGCGGGCAATGAGTGGCAAAGGCCGCTCAAAAGCTGCGCTGGAGAAGATTCGGGATGACTTTTTTGCATCCTGCCTGAAAAAGGGACATCCAGAAGAACTTAGTACGGAGATTTACAGACAAATAAAATCGTTTGCCGGATATTCTTTTTGTAAGGCACATTCAGCTTCTTACGCCGTAGAAAGCTACCAGGCGCTTTACTTAAAAGTGCATTTTCCAATAGAGTTCATGGTTGCAGTGATCAACAACAGCGGAGGTTTTTACCGCACCGAGGTGTACATTCATGAAGCGAGAATGTCAGGAGCCACCATTCATAATCCCTGTGTGAACAAAAGTGAGGCACTTGTAACAGTCTATGGGAAAGATGTGTACTTAGGGTTCATGCATCTGAAAAGCTTAAATGCCAAGCTTGCTGAAAAGATTCTTACCGAAAGGGAGAGAAACGGAGAATATAAATCTTTGGAAGATTTCATTTCCAGGATACAGATCGGAATAGAAAGCATCCAGATCCTCATTTTTGTGGGTGCATTCCGCTTTACTGGCAAGACCAAGAACCAACTCATCATAACTGCGCGTTTGATCTTGGTTAACTTCAAACCCGAAGACAGAAACCCGTTGCTGATCAGCCAGCCAATAAAAGAATATAAATTGCCCCAGCTAAACCGCTCTGTTTTTGAAGATGCGTTCGATGAAATTGAGCATCTGGAGTTTCCCGTTTCCTGTTCCATCTTTGACCTGCTTAAAGCAAAATCCCGCGGCGATGTTTTTGCGAAAGATCTAATGGATCACCATAAAAAAGATGTGAGGATGGTCGCATATCTTGTCTCTACCAAGCAGGTTCCCACCAAAAAAGGAGATATGTATTTCGGAACCTGGATCGATGCCTATGGAGATTTCTTTGACACCGCGCACTTCAGTGACTGTCTGCAGAAATATCCCTTTAAAGGCGGCGGGTGTTATGTGTTCGTAGGAAAAGTTGAGATTGACTGCCATTTCCCTACAATCACCGTGACGCGAATGGAAAAACTGCCATTCATATCTGATCCGCGGTTTTCAAATTCACCTGACCATCAGTACAAGGTTCATGAAAATCTGCGTGCAGACATTAGCCTCACACAGCGAGCACCTTATCCACAGGAAAGCGAAATTGGATTGCCACGAAAAAAAATGCCAGATTAGACTTACTTTACTAAAGCTCTTCAGGCGGCTACTTTCCTTGTAGTATTCCAACTATATTCGTTAGTGTCCGAAAATAAATATATTTGCATATAATCATATTAGATTTTATTCGGTATGATAATTAAATCAGATTACCTTTAGCCAAGGTTAATTAACTTTTCAATTTTATATAATGGAAGAAATTCAACAAAATAGTACCCGTGTACCTTTTAAGGTTTCAGCCAGAACCGCAAAACTCATCGGACTTGAAAACTTCTCAAACGAAGAAGGTGCAATAATTGAACTTGTTAAAAATACATACGACGCCGATGCTGAAAACTGTATACTAGTATTTGACTTGAAGTATAAAGTCATAGTAAACGAAAATGGTGAAGAAATAAAGACTATTAATAAGGGAAGTAGCAGTATTTATATTATTGATAATGGAATCGGTATGACCGACGAAATTATCTCTAATCAATGGATGACAATAGGTACGGACGATAAATTGTACGACCATACTAGCGAAGGGGGAAGAGTAAAAACAGGTGCAAAAGGGATCGGTAGATTTGCGTTAAATAGATTAGGGCTATTGACAAATATGTATACTTATTCAAAGGAAATTGAGGGGGGCTTCCAGTGGCTAGTTGATTGGAGGGATTTTGATAGAAAAGGAGCGGTCGTTTCAGATGTTGAAGCTATTTTAACCGACTTAAAACAACTCGACTTAAAACAACAAATAATCACCCGATTTACTGATTTTCAAAAACTTCTAAACCTATTAGAAAAACTAAAATTTGAGTCTGGGACAATTATTGAAATTTCAGAACTAAATGATGACTGGAGTGATGAACAATTGGAGAAATTATTTGGGAATTTAGAGATGCTCCTGCCTCCACAGGAACAAACAGATTTTCAAATAGATTTTTTCTCAACTAGCAATGTTGACGGTTTTGGGTTAGTGAAAACTGCTTTTTATGATGATTTCGATTATAAGTTAGTGGCAACGTATGACAAAAAGGGGGACAAAAACTTGGAGATTAAAATTACCAGAAACGAATTGGATGTCACACTACTCGAAAAAAGATATTTGGAAGTCTTTTCGGAGGACTTAATGAAAGCTTCCCCTTATCAATTAAATGACTTTAAAGAGAAGACAATTACGATTGAAAAAAATTTGAGAAGCATATTGTCTAAAGAGATTAATGACGATTTAATTGACAAAGTTGGAGCCTTTGATTTTACGCTGTACTACCTTAAAAACACGATTTCAGACGATAAGTCTGAAGGAGATCAAAAAAAATATCCCTATAAAAGTTTTAGTAGTGCGAACAGGAGATCTTGGCTAAAGAAATTTGGTGGTGTTAAAATATTTAGAGATGAATTTCGAATCCGCCCTTACGGCGAAAAAGGAGAAGATTGGCTAAAACTAGGTGAACGACAATCGCAAAGCCCAGGTGGAGCTGGTCAACGCCTTGGAGGATATAGAATAAGACCTAACCAAATTTCAGGAACAGTAAATATCTCTCGTATACAGAACAGCAGTTTTCAAGATAAATCCGGGCGAGAAGGTATAATCGAGAACGATGTTTTCGATCTTTTTAAAAACATCTTATTAGAGATTATTTCTTTCTTTGAAAAGGATAGGAACACAATCATGTTTTCTCTTTCCGAGTTATATAAAAAGAAGAATGCAGAAGCAGAAGCTCGACGAAAAGCACAAGAAGAAGCTGAAAAAATAAAAAGGGAGCAAGAGCAGAACGAGCAAAACAATAACGAGTCAAACTCCGGCACGAATGAAGGAGATTCCTCAACCGGTTCTAATTACTCCGACAGAGAACGAATCCTCGCTGACGGTATAAAAATTCTAACCGAAGAAAATGATAAAAAGGATGATGAAATCAGATTGCTAAGAAGCTTGGCCAGCGTCGGTTTAATCATTTCTTCATTTGCGCATGAAGTAAAAAGTCTACGATCGAGGTTAATACCAAGAACAACATTTTTACTAGATGAACTAAGCCTTCATCTAGATGAAAAATCGTTGGATATTGCAGATCAGGATGACAATCCGTTCTATATGATTAGATTAATGCGCGAAGAAGATACCAAGCTCAAGCATTGGTTGGATTATTCCTTGAACACATTAAAGAGAGATAAAAGAGAACGGACCAATCTTAATTTTAGAGACTATTTTCAACGCTTTAAGTCAACTTGGAGCAAGGCTCTGAAACAGAGAAACATTACAATCCAACTTATCACAGAAGATGTACACGATTGCATAATTCGAGCATTTGAAGTGGATATGGACTCTATATTCAATAATTTATTGTCAAATTCAATGAGCGCGCTAAAAGGACGTTCGAAAGTGGAAAAGGTTATTTCAATCAGCTGGGAGAAAGATTCCGATAAAGTTATGATCTACTTTTCAGATAACGGAAAAGGCCTAGATAATAAATACAAAGACCTACCTGAAGAGATATTCAATCTTAATGAATCTTCAAAAACAGACAAAACTGGTAATGTTATCGGAACAGGGTTAGGGCTTTATATAGTAAAAACAATTATTGAAGACTATAATAATTCTGAAATTTCAATTGTCAGTTTTGAGGACGGTCTAAATTTTAAAATCACATTTAAAACTAGAAAATGAAATATAAAATAGCATATATTGATGAAGCTGATACTTGGTTAAATACATTTTATCAGACATTTAAACGTGACTTTGAGATAGTAAAAATCAAAGTTGACATCAATTCCTCTGTGAATAGTATAGTAGAAACGCTTTTTAGTCAACCTTTAGATGCGGTTGTGACAGATTATTTATTGGAAGAAGAAGGTGAAGTTTCATTTAATGGTAATATGATAGTTGACAAGATCAAAGAGGATAGACCTCATTTCCCGATAATTATGCTTACCTCTCATGAACCTCAAGCTATAAGTCACATGGATGACGTCCATATCATATATGGCAAAAGTATTTTAGATGGTGAAAGTGAGGACGAATTAGTTCTTTTGAAGTCTAAAATTAAATCAAATATTGAAAATTATTACACCAAGATTGACCAAACAAAAGCAAAAATTGAGCTATACGTTAAGAAAAAAAATGAAAGTGGCCTAGATCCTATCGAGGAAGATGAGTTAACTAAGGCATTTCTGCTTATGGATGAGTATGAGCCAGAAAGCAAGGGCTTACCTACAAATTTACTTCAGAAGGAGTCAATAACAAAGCTTCATGAGTTTGTAAAGGAAACGCGGGAAATATTAGAAGAATTAAAAAAGGCTAATACCAAACAATGATGGGCATTTTTCGCAATCATACTCCCGTTAGACAGGTCATAACTACCAAAGTTAGTGATCATAAAAAACATCGTGAAAATCTGCAAATTGATTTCAAAAACCGTTGTGCATATTGTGACGATATAGCAATATGGAGAGTTGCATGGTATGAAGTCGATCATTTCGTTCCCCGCAAACATCTCAAAACAATATTGCCAACAGATTATTCGAATCTAGTCTTTGCTTGCCGATCTTGCAACAATGCAAAATGGTCGCATTGGCCTACTTTAAGTGAAACAGAACACAACAAAAATGATGAAGGTTTTATTGATCCCTGCGATCAAACCTATAATGATCAGTTCTCACGAAGACACGATGGTAGAATAATTCCTGAAACTAATCTAGGTTCATGGATGTATAACACATTAAAGTTGTATAAGCCCCAACATGAAATAATTTGGAATATTGAACAATTAGATTCGTTAATTGATGAAGTAGAATTGTTATTGGCAACATTTGATAACGAAACTTTAAAAAGCCGATTGCTAGGTTTGTTGTTAGCATACAGAAATTATACAAAGCAGCTAGGAGGAAGCTAGCAAATCAGCTGTTTAATGAAAAATCAAATTTTTAGATATTTAAAAAAATACTCTTCGTTGCCCCTTGCAGTAGATAGACTAATTATTTCTGCATATTTATTGAGCAATGGAATAACGGATTGTCAAAATCAACTTTTATCTTCTTATTTAATAAGGGATTATGACGAAGATTACATTTCTTTAGGCGGATTTCTTGAAGTAGTGAATAGGGAATTAAATACTTTTGAACTTGAAGACTTAATTGAGCTCTTCGAATTTGTTGTCTCACCTTCAGATAGGATTGTAAACGGCGCCATTTATACACCTAAACATATCAGGGAATATATCATACACGAAACATTTAACAAAAAACACAATATCTTAGAAGATGTAAAAATAGCGGATATTTCTTGTGGCTGTGGTGGATTTTTACTGACAGCTGCACTCGAATTAAAGAGACGCACAGAGAAAAATTATTCTGAAATATTTCGTGAACAAATTTTTGGACTTGATATCCAGGGCTATTCAGTAACAAGAACTTCATTATTGTTATCTGCGTTGGCGGTTGTAGAAGGCGAAGATGAACCAGCTTTTCTTTTTAATTTATATAAGGGTGATACATTGGTATACAAATGGGATATCGTAAACCCTAATTTTAGCGGTTTTGAAATCATTGTTGGCAATCCGCCATATGTTTGTACCAAGAATCTAGATGTAGAGGTAAAAGAGAACCTTAAAAGGTGGGAAGTATGTAATACAGGTAATCCAGATTTATATATACCTTTTTTTCAAATAGGATTTGAATCATTGTCAGCAAATGGAATTTTGGGTTTTATTACCATGAATACATTTTTCAAAAGTTTAAACGGCCGTGCCCTCAGGAAATATTTTTCGGATAGAAAAACAGGTATAAAAATTATTGATTTTGGAACACAACAGATATTCAAATCAAAGAGTACTTATACTTGTATTTGCTTTATTGAGAATATTGAAGTGGATAACATCAGTTATTTTAGATCCACAAACAAATCTCTTCCGTCTGATGAAACTGATTATGACAAGGTGATGTATTCTACTTTAGATGCAAAAAAAGGTTGGAACCTCAATGAACATGAATTGATAACCAGAATTGAAAATACAGGTAAACCATTTGGTCAGCTTTTTACGACCAGGCATGGCATTGCAACTTTAATGAATGATGTTTTCATTTTCCGACCTATCAAGGAAGACAAAAATTATTACTACTTGCAAAGCGGTAAAATTTATCTAATCGAAAAGGCGGTTTGTAGACCGATAATTAATTCAAACAAACTAAGTAGTGATATTGATTTCGACAAAGAGATTGAAAAAGTGATTTTTCCTTATAGTAATGACCAGAAACCTAAGTTACTTGACGAGCACATATTCCGTACGCATTTTCCATATGCATATGAGTATTTGAAGGACAATAAAGCACTATTAGCGACCCGCGATAAAAGCAATGGTAAATATGAAAATTGGTTCGCATTCGGGAGAACCCAGTCTCTCGAAAGAGTGCAAAACAAAATGTTTTTCCCAAAATATTCAAATAAAACACCTACATATATAATAAGCTCGGATGAAGACCTGCTATTTTATAATGGTCAAGCTATTATCGGGCATTCTGATAAGGAGATGACTTTTATAAGGAGAATAATGCAATCTCGATTATTTTGGTATTATATTGTTGCAACGAGTAAACCTTACTCCAGCAATTACTATTCATTAAATGGAAATTATATAAGAAACTTTGGTATCTACGATTTTACACCGGATGAAGTTGATTATATACTTAATGAACCGGATGAAGAAATTGTCAATAGATTTATAGAAGCAAAATATGATGTAACGCTCTAGCTGTAAATGATCATTTTGGGATCTCCTCTCCGTCGCATGTTTTAAAAGATGCATCTTTAGGCTTTTTAATAAGAAGATATTTACTATCTTTACAATGAAATAAGTTCATTGAATCCGATCAAACTGAGATAAAAAAAATGTTGACCTATTCGTTGACCATAAAAATATCGACGAAGTAATGTAACATTGAAACGCGCGTAAAATCTGGGCTTCTGAGTATTTGAACAACGAAAAGTTCTAACCCCGTCCAGACCGCTAAAACAAAAGTTCGAGTCCCGTCCGGTCCGCAAAAGCCACTCAATAGAGTGGCTTTTTTGTTTACTGGCCTTTGCTTTTCATCGTTGGATGGTGAAGGCATGGATCTTTGCAGAGTGTATCTGGAAATTAATTGCTTTTAAGCAAATAGTTCCTGCAGGTCACGGTCTGCTGTGGGTATCTTTTTCAGAAAGTCATCAAAGCCGTTATTTTCCTGTGAACTGTACATGCCGTAAGCATCCAGGATGTATCCGATCTGATGGTCTTTGTCTTCAAGAATATAGAGCACAGAATTATCTGCAGGATCTGAATCGCCTTCAAACCGGTACGTTTTTACAATTGTCAGGTCTTCAGGATTGTAGATCTTGTTAAGGCCTACGCCTTGCATTTTACCGTGATCGGTCATTTTAATCTCGTTATCTAGGCCTTTTAATCTTAGTTTTTCTAAGATCTGACTAAGGGTATTCATTTCAACTGGACGTTCCATAATAGATTTGCTTTTTATAGAAAACAATGACCCGCTGAAATGGTTTTGCTTTTGTTTTTGCACAAGATCCTGCAGGAAGTCCGGGTATAAAAAAAGGTCCCACTTTATAGTGGGACCTTTTTTTATGATCAGGGCATTAAAGCCCGTTGTTCTTATAATGAAAATGCTGTTTTTACCTGGTCAACAAAGTCGAGTTTTTCCCAGGTAAACAATTCAACGGTTACCGTTTTTTCTTCACCTCCCGGGCTTTTGAATGTTTTAGTAACGATTTCAGGCTTGCGGCCCATATGGCCATAAGCCGCAGTCTCGCTGTAGATCGGATTCCTTAATTTTAAGCGCTGTTCAATAAAATAAGGACGCATGTCGAATATTTCTTCTACTGCTTTGGCAATCTCGCCGTCTGTCTTATTTACTTTGCCTGTTCCGTAAGTGTTGATATAGATGCCCATAGGTTTGGCAACGCCAATAGCATAGCTCACCTGAACAAGGATTTCATCTGCAACACCGGCTGCAACCAGGTTCTTGGCAATATGACGGGTAGCATATGCTGCACTTCTGTCTACCTTGCTTGGATCTTTTCCAGAGAATGCGCCGCCGCCGTGAGCGCCTTTACCACCATAAGTATCTACAATTATCTTACGGCCTGTAAGACCGGTATCGCCATGAGGACCGCCGATTACGAATTTTCCTGTAGGGTTAATGTGGTATTCGATCTTGTCATTGAATAAATGCGCATATTGAGGGTATTTGACAATGATTCTTGGGATTAGGATTTCAACCAGGTCTTTTTTGATTTTGGCTAGCATGATAGTTTCTTCATCGAAGTCGTCGTGCTGGGTAGAGATCACAATGGCATCGATGCGAACAGGTCTGTTGTTGTCGTCATATTCCAGTGTAACCTGGGATTTGGCATCGGGACGAAGATAAGTGATGTCTTTGCTTTCCCTTCTCAGAGCAGCAAGTTCCTGTAATAATTTATGGGAAAGATCCAGAGCAAGCGGCATATAGTCTTCTGTCTCGTTTGTGGCATAACCAAACATCATTCCCTGGTCACCTGCACCCTGCTCTTCCTTGCTGCTTCGGTCTACACCCTGGTTGATATCCTGTGATTGCTCATGGATGGCTGAAAGGATACCGCATGAATTTGCTTCGAACATGTATTCACTTTTGGTGTATCCAATTTTCTTAATCACATCGCGGGCGATTTGCTGTACATCCAAATACGTCTGTGATTTTACTTCTCCAGCCAATATTACTTGTCCGGTCGTTACCAAAGTCTCACAGGCGACCTTCGATTCAGGATCGAAAGCTAAAAAGTTATCGATGAGTGCGTCAGAAATTTGATCAGCAATTTTGTCTGGATGACCTTCGGAAACGGATTCGGATGTAAATAGATACGACATTCTAAATAATTAATTTTTTAAATATAAACAGTTAATTATATGGAACCGAACCCTGCGAACAGGCTGTAAAAGGAAGTGTATGGATAGGTTAGCACTTTTTTTTACGTGGTTGCAATCCCGCTATCTTAAATAGCATCGCAAATCAGTCCACTTTTAACGCTGCAAAATTAGTATATATATTTAAATAGTCAAAAAATATCAATTCTTTTGTACTACATTAATTACATGCTTTTGTCAAAGTTAAATATATTGTTCATTATTAATCCTATTTCGGGTGGGAAAGATAAGCTGAAGATTCCGGCATTGATCGATGCAATTCTGGATAAAACCAGGTTTAATCCGAATTTTAGTTTTACTGAATATGTCGGGCATGCCGGAGAGATTGCAGAAGAGGCTTCTAACAAGAACTTTGATGTCATTGTTGCGGTAGGGGGAGATGGTACGATCAATGAAATAGCAAGTAAGCTGATGAACCAGGATAAGGTTTTGGGGATCATTCCTTTTGGCTCCGGAAACGGACTGGCCAGATTTTTAAAGATTCCTATGGATACTGTTAAAGCGATCAGGGTGCTTAATGAAGTTCATGTTACCACAATTGATACCGGTAAATTTAATGGTAAGCATTTTTTTAATATGGCAGGTATGGGTTTTGATGCTCATATCAGTTCTGTTTTTGCCGGAGATAAGTCCAGAGGACTGACTGGTTACCTGAAGCTGGGGCTTAAAGAGGTAATGGATTATAAAGCGCAGACCTATCATCTGAAAATAGACGGGATTGAATACGTAAAAAAGGCTTTTGTGATCAGTATCGCCAATTCATCACAGTATGGGAATAATGCGCATATTTCGCCGATGGCGTCGATTACCGACGGACTTTTGGATGTTTGTGTGGTCAGGGAGTTTCCCATGTATAAGCTGCCGGTTCTGGGATTTGAAATGATCAGAAAAACCACCCATAAATCAGCATTAGTTGAAATTATCAGAGGTAAAAACATTGTCATCGCCAGGGAAAGGGAAGATGCGATCCATATAGATGGAGAGCCCTTTTTTATGGGAAAGGAAATAGAAGTTAGTATTGCTCCGTTATCACTAAGAATTATTATACCCAAAATATGAAATCCAGGACTAAAGCATTGAGCGATTTAGGTGGAATTATGTATTCTACAGATCCCTCTTTTAATTATGAGCAGGAAAATGATGTGCCGGCAGAACCTGTTGCAAATAACAAACAGGATTTGAGGGTGTTGCTGGACAGAAAGAACAGAGGTGGTAAAGCGGTTACTCTTATCACCGGATTTGCAGGTGCTGAAGATGAGCTGGATAAACTGGCCAAGATGCTGAAAACAAAATGCGGTGTGGGAGGAGGTGCTAAAGACGGAGAAATCCTGCTTCAGGGAGATTTTAGAGATAAGGTCATGGCTATTCTGCAAAAAGAAGGATACAAGGCAAAAAAATCAGGGGGTTAAATCGAATTTAAGCATCTGATAATAAGTATTTTGAGTTATAGTGTAAGCGTTACAATAAGTAAAAAAATATACTGAAAAGGTGTTTTTTGCCTTTTTATCTGCATAACTTTGCCGGACTAACTTATTATACTTATGAGCAAAGCATTTATGCTGAAGCCTGATTTGAGCTATCTGGACCTGGATTCGGATAAAGCTTTGTATCAGCTCAATGTTGCACAATTGGTAGAGGAGGCTCTTTTAAACGGAGAGGGAACTCTGGCTGATAGTGGTGCACTGGCCGTAGACACAGGAGCGTTTACAGGCCGTTCTCCCAAAGACAGGTTTATAGTTGATGATGATGTCACGAGGGATATTGTTTGGTGGGGGGATATCAACATCAGGTTTGCTGAAGATAACTTTGATAAGCTGCTTAAAAAGCTGACGGCACATCTTGAACAGAAGAAATTCTATGTAAGAGACGCCTGTGTATGTGCAGATGAATCTCAAAGGATGAACGTCAGGGTAATTACCGAAACTGCTTATCAGAATCTTTTTGCGAACAATTTGTTTATAAGGGAGGAGGCAGTAACGGCAGTTCCTGAATGGACAGTTATTGCTTCCCCAACATTTTCAGCTGATCCTGCGGAAGATGGTACCAGGCATCCCAATTTTTCTATACTTAATTTCAGCCGTAAGATCATATTGATCGGAGGAACGGGTTATACAGGAGAGATTAAGAAGGGTATATTTTCTGTATTGAATTTTTTGCTTCCTCTGGAGCGGGATATTTTATCTATGCATTGTGCTGCGAATTCGGGCAGGGAAGGGGATACTGCCATTTTTTTTGGATTATCCGGTACAGGTAAGACCACACTTTCGGCAGATCCTGACCGAAACCTGGTTGGTGATGATGAGCATGGCTGGGGAAATGATACTGTATTTAATTTTGAGGGGGGCTGCTATGCAAAGTGTATTAATCTGACTGCTGAAAAAGAACCGCAAATCTTCAATGCGATAAAGTTTGGGTCTTTGCTTGAGAATATCAGTTATTTTCCAGGAACAAGGACTGTGGACTTTTCAGATACGCATAAAACAGAGAATACAAGGGTAGCTTATCCTATAAATTATATTGACAATGCTGTTTATCCCTCTGTGGCAGCAGCCCCTAAGAATATTTTCTTTTTGACTGCAGATGCTTTCGGTGTTTTGCCGCCTATTTCTAAATTGGATGCGGGACAGACCATGTTTCATTTTATTTCCGGCTATACGGCTAAGGTAGCTGGAACAGAGGCAGGAGTTCTTGAACCGGAACTTACTTTTTCTGCCTGTTTTGGTAAAGCATTTTTACCCTTGCACCCTACAGTATATGCTGAACTTCTGGGAAGGAAAATACAGGAGCATGATGTAAATGTCTGGCTGGTCAACACCGGCTGGTCAGGCGGGGCTTACGGGGTTGGCAGCAGGATTGAACTTGCCTATACAAGGGCGATGATTTCCGCAGCTTTGAATGGAGCTCTCGAAGCGCAGGAATTTGTGGCAGATCCTGTATTTGGATTGCGCATGCCAAGGGTATGTGATGGTGTTCCGGCAGAGATTCTCAACCCGAAAAATATGTGGTCTGATGAGGATGAATATGACGTCAGAGCCAAAGAACTATCGATTGCCTTCATAAATAACTTTAGACAGTTTGAGTCCTGTGCAACAGAGGAAATGATTGCCGCGATGCCTAAACTAACTGAAAACACAGCTTAAAGCATTTTTTTTGCTTAAAAATTTGCATTTCAGTTTTTTTTTAGTTTTAATTGTGAAAGATTGTCTCCGCAACGAGACAATCTTTTTTAATTATACAGTAATGCGAGCAGGGAAATGGTGGCAACGAAATGAATTAACAAGCTAATGATTATTTAATTTGGAATTTAAATCAAAGTTATAAATTTGTTATTGCAACAATTGTTAATAATCGTCGTTGTGTGTATTACGGAATATTAATCTAATTTTAAAAAACAAAGTACTAAAAACTAAAAAACTAAAAAAAATGGCAAACGCACCAAAACCAACAACAGTTAAAAAAGAAGGTTCATCTTCAGCTTCAAATTTATTCGCTACCTTAACTATTCCAATTTGTATCGTTATCGGAATTTGTGTTTACAAATTCATCTTCGGAGACAGAGGTAATTTTATCGGCGGAGCAGATCCTGATTTGCATGAAACTTTACCATTGCCAGGAAACTACATGGGTATGGCTTACAAAGGGGGAGTGATCGTTCCTGTGTTATTAGGTATGTTTTTGATGGTAATTGTATTCTCAATCGAGCGTTCAATCGTAATCAGCAAAGCAACTGGTAAAAGCGGTCTTGATACTTTTGTTAAAAAAATCCAGGCATTATTGAACTCAAACAACATTGAATCTGCAATTGCTGAGTGTGATAAACAACAAGGATCAGTAGCTAACGTGATCAAATCAGGTTTGAGAAAATACCGTGAGATGGAAACTGAACAAAACATGGATACAGATCAGAAATGTTTAGCTATTCAAAAAGATATTGAAGAGGCCACTACTCTTGAAATGCCAATGCTTGAGCAAAACTTAACTGTAATCGCTACTTTGGTATCTGTAGGTACATTAACAGGTCTGTTAGGAACAGTAACAGGTATGATCAAGGCCTTCGGTGGTTTGGCTAACTCTGGTGCTCCGGATCAGGCTGCTCTTGCAACTGGTATCTCTGAGGCCCTGATCAATACGGCTACTGGTATTGGTACTTCTACCTTTGCGATCATCATGTACAACATTCTTACTTCTAAAATTGACAAACTGACCTATGCTATTGATGAGGCAGGTTTCAGCATCATTCAGACTTACGCCAGTACGCATAAATAGAATTATTTTATTTTTTTTTCCCGGCTTTATGGAAAACCGGATGAATTAACATCATTAGTAAAAAAATAAGTAATATTTAAAATTATGCCAAGAGCAAAGGTCCAAAGAAAGAGCACTGCAATAGATATGACCGCCATGTGCGATGTGTCATTCCTGCTGCTGACTTTCTTTATATTAACCGCAACTGCACGTCAGCCTGATCCTTTGAATATCATGATTCCTAGTTCGACCTATAAGATAAAGGTTCCGGATAAAGACATCGGTATTTTGTCTATAGGGCAGGGAAAGGTGTTCTACGAAATCGTAGGTCAGGATATCAAAGAGAATACCCTGTTGAAAATGGGTCAGCAATATAACATTTCGTTTACTCCAGAGGAAGTAAAGAGATTTAAAGTTCTGGGTTCTTTTGGTGTGCCGATCGAAAGTTTAAAACAATTTATCTCCATGGACTCTGAGAAAAGAGAAGCATTTGCTAAGCAAAGCAATGGTATACCTGCTGATTCTACCAATAACCAATTGGCTGAATGGATTATGCAAAACCGTAAAGCTGTTGCTGAAGTTCACAATGAAGCTCTTAGGATCAGTATCAAGGGCGATGCCCAGGAGGAGTATCCAACTGTTAAAAAGATAATTGACATACTTCAAAAGCAAAAAATTAACAAATTTAGTTTAATTACTTCAGCCGAAGGCGGAGAATAAAAATACATTATGGCAGAATTAGATACCTCCAGCGGGGGAGGGAAAAAAGGCGGTAAAGTAAGATCCAAGAAAGCCAGTACCAAAGTAGATTTAACTGCGATGGTTGACCTTGCCTTCTTGCTGATCACTTTCTTTATGCTAACCACCTCCCTGTCTAAGCCGATTGCAATGGACATTGCAAAACCGGATCAAGAGGAGAATGACGTAAGAAATGAACTGCGTGCATCACAAACCATGACGATTCTTCTTGGAGAAAAGGATAAGGTGGCATGGTACATGGGTGAAGCAAAAGATGCAAAGCCTGTTATTGAGAGCTTCTCTGAAGTTAGAAAGTCTCTTTTGAAAAATAAAGCGGACGTATCTAAAAATACGGGCAGGCAAATTGTTATTGTTGTGAAACCAACAGATGGAGCTACATATAAGAATTTTGTTGATATCATGGACGAATTGAATATCGCGGCCATAAAAACAGCTCCTGCAATCGATGATGTGAATATTCTCGATAATGAGAAGGAATTCATGAGGCAGGGCGGAATATTAAAATAATTATTAACAGAAGAAAATATTAAGCTATGTTTGGTTCAAAAATAGATTTATTTAAAAGGGATTGGCTTGATGTGGTATTTGCTAACAAAAACAAAAGCTACGGAGCGTATGAGCTTCGCCAGCGCAGTGATGCAAATACGACCAAATCACTGCTGATAGCATCATCACTATTTGTGCTGTTGTTTCTATCCCCTAAAATTTCCTCACTCTTTAAGCCTAAGGCTGTAGAGGAAGAGGTTGTTAAACAAGTAGAGGTAACCGTGCAGCCACCTCCACCTGTGAATCCGGAGACACCTCCGCCGCCACCGCCACAACCACCGCCACCAAAGCAGGATCAGATTAAATTCCCTCCTCCTATTGTAAAACCGGATGAATTGGTTCGTGATGAGGAGCCGGTAGAGATTGAAGATTTGAAGAAAGCTGATCCGGGTCAGAAAACAGTTGCAGGAGATCCTGATGCAGATATCGTTATTGCGACAGCTGCGGGGGATGGTCCAAAACAGGCAGCGGTAGTTGAAGATACCAAGGTTTATGATTTCGTAAGTCTTGAAGTTCAGCCAAGTTTCCCTGGTGGTTTGGATAAATTTTATGCTTATGTACAGAGAGCAGTAAAATATCCTACTATGGCTCAGGAAAACAACATTCAGGGTAAGGTGTTTTTGTCTTTCGTTGTTGAAAAAGATGGTAGTCTTACCGATATCAAGGTTGAAAGAAAACTTGGTGGAGGTACTGATGAAGAGGCAATGAGGGTATTGAAAGCCAGTCCAAGATGGATTCCTGGTGTTCAGAATGGTAAAAAGGTTCGTGTGAAATACAACATTCCAATTAGCTTTACCCTATCACAATAAGAATGTTTAATTTAAAAACATTTAAACAGAAATCGCCTCAACAGCGATTTCTGTTTATTTTGGGGCTAGTTATGTTTGCTTTTTATATGGTGCTCGGCGTGACTCTGATCGTATGGTCGGATATGCCGGTAACTATTGAAAGAAAGTATAGAATACTGCTTGGAGGCTTATTGATCGTTTATGCAGCAATAAGATTCAGTCGTGTAATTAAACAAGATGACAATTAGAATGAAGAATTTTTTTTTGATATTTCTTATTTTGGCATTTGCAGGATGTTCCGATTCTTCAAAGAAAAAAGATCCGGTGCAGACCAGGACTTCAGGTACCGTAAAAATATTGGTGGATGAATCTTTTTCATCGATCATAGCTGACCAGATTGAGGTTTTTAACAGTGATTATAAAGACGCCAGATTTGTTATTGCTCAGGGTAATGAGAATAAGATCATACCAAGCTTTTTAAAGGATAGCATGCGTGTAATCATCCTGTCAAGAAGACTTAAACCTGAGGAGGAAAAGGTGTACAGCAGTAAAGGTATTATAGCCAAGACTTCAAGATTTGCCATCGACGGTATTGCTCTGATTACCAGCAAAGATAACCTGGATACAAATATTACAGTTGAGCAGGTCGTTGAGATATTGAAAGGCACTTCTTCAGATCACAGGAGTTTGGTTTTCGATAATGCTTACTCGAGTACTGTCAGATACTTTAAAGATCTTGCTCAGATCAGTGAATTGCCAAAAAAAGGAGTATATACTTTACAGAATGATAATGACGTTATTAAATATGTAGGGGAACATAAAGATTTTATTGGTGTTGTAGGTATAAATTGGTTAATTGCCAACAAGCCTGATATGGCAGGTTACATTGCAGGTGTGAAAATAATGGGTGTGAAGAATGCCAAAGGTAAAAAGGGGGATGACACCTTCTATAAGCCAATACAGGTCAATCTGATTAATGGCATTTATCCTTTTTTGAGAAATGTGTATATCATTGATTGTGAAGGAAGAGATGGATTGGGAACGGGTTTTGCCAATTGGCTGATGAGCCAGAGGGGACAGTTGATTGTATTAAAGTCAGGATTGGGCCCTCATAAAATGATGCCCCGGGAATTTAACTTGAAGAATACAAACTAAATTTTATATTTGAAAGATGAAGCTGCTTGGCGAAGGATTTCGTAAATATTTTAGCACATCAGATAATTAAACAAATGCGAACATTGAAACTTGGAAGCAAGCTTCACAGAAATTTAAATACTAATATTAGAACCATGAAAATGACAAAGAAAGCAATAACCTTAGGTTTAGGTTTAGTAGTGATAGGTTCTGCCTCTTTTGCTCAGAGTTTAGAAGATGCGAAAAAGGCTGTAGATGCCGAACAGTACCAGAAAGCAACCGGAATGCTTAAAGCATTGGTAAAGTCTCAGGCTTCAAAGGGCGAGAATTACTTTTATTTAGGTGAGGTTTATTTAAAAAGAGATTATGTAGATTCTGCCAGAGCTGCGTTTACACAAGGAGTGGCTGCGGATGCTAAAAATCCTTTGAATTATGTTGGTCTTGGTGAGGCAGACTTGATATCTAACAATTCTGCATCTGCAAAAACTAATTTTGCGAAAGCGATAGAAGTATCTTCCAAAAAAGATCACACTCCTTACCTGTATACCGGTAAGGCACATCTGGCTATTGATAAACCAGACTTTGAATCGGCATTGCCGAATCTGCAGAAAGCCGATGAATTGGATGATAAAGACAAAGATCCTGAGACTTTCCTTGCTCTGGGTGATTATTATGCACTCCAGAGAAAGAACTCGGAAGCTCTTCAAAGTTACATGAGAGCTTTAAGTCTGAATACCAATTTACACCGGTCTACTGTTCAGATCGGAAGGATGTATAAAGAATCAAGAGCCTTTAGTGAAGGTGAACAGGAATTGAAAAATGTCATCACTGCTGATCCTAATTATGGACCTGCTTATCGTGAACTCGCGGAATTGTACAGACAATGGGCAGATTTTGAACCGGCAAGTGCGGAAGCAAAAAATGCTGAGGCAATTACGAATTATAGAAAATATCTGGATCTTACTGATAAATCTTATGAGTCAAGAATCAGATATGCCCAGATCTTATTCTATGCTAAGGATTTTAAAACATTAGAGCAGGAAACGACTGAATTGGCTGCAATGAATCCAGATGATCCTAAGAGCGTAGTTGTTTTGAGATTGAGAGGGTATTCTGCATATGAGAATAAAAACTATCCTCAAAGTCTTCAGTTTATGAACGATTTTTTTGCAAAAGTGAAAGATACTGCACGTATCATACCTGAAGATTATCTTTACTTAGGGCAGGCACAACTGCAGAATAATGAAGATAGCCTGGGGATTATGAATGTGACTAAAGCTATTGCAAAAGATTCTTCGAAAGCAGAGATTTTAGCTGATGTTGCTAAAAAGTATTATGATGCTAAAGATTATTTGAAAGCTATTAATACCTATAAGATCGTTAACCAATATAATCCTAACGGTAAGGGTTCTCTTTATAATTTGTTTTATCAGGGTGTGGCTTCTTATGTATATTATGCTAAAGGTTATACTGCAAAAACAAATCCATCAAGACAGGTTCTTGTAGACGGAGATACTGCATTGGCCAGGTTATTGAAAGCAGCGCCAAGTACAGTAGAGGCTTTGGTATACAGAGCAAGAATAAATGATTTTCTGGATACCAGCTCAGTTGCTCCAACAGGTGCTAAACTGATTTTCTATCAGCAATATCTTGATTCTGTTGAGACTAAGGTTGATAAACAGACTGTTGTGGTTAAGAGGAATATGGTTGAGGCATACAACCAGATCGCTGGCTTTGCTGCTTATAAAGAAGATAAGGAAAAGGCAAAGTTGTTCTGGGATAAAGCTCTAGCAGTTGATCCTGCCAATGCAACGGCAACAGAAGGAATTAAGTCATTGACTCCGCAACCTAAGGCTGCTCCAAAGACTGCACCTAAGAAAAAATAGATTATTTTGTAATAAAAGAAAAAGGCAGGGTTGTTATCCTGCCTTTTTCTTTTATTTTTGCCTGATAATTATACTTCCATGGAAACTCAAAGTACAGCAGTAGATTTTTTACCCATTATATTTCAGGTAGTAGTAGCCCTGGGTTTTGTTGTAGTTACTTTAATTGCAACGCACTATTTAGGCCCTAAACGGAAAACGGAGGATAAGCTGTCTACTTTTGAAGCCGGAATTAAAGTGGTAGGTAATGCGCGTCAGCCATTTTCAATTAAATATTTCCTGGTGGCCATCTTGTTTGTACTTTTTGATGTGGAGGTTATTTTTATGTACCCCTGGGCAGTCAATTTCAGGGAGTTGGGAATGACCGGGATGATTGAAATGTTCATCTTTATGGGGACGCTTTTACTAGGTTTTATTTATGTTCTGAAGAAGAAAGTATTGGACTGGAATTAATCTATTTAGATCGTTTCTAAATGACATGGTCATAGTCTTTTACTTTTAAAAAATTGTAGATTTGTGGTTCATTCTTTACCGGAATGAGCCTTTTTTGTTTTTATCATGAGTGACATCAATATAGTAGACGCGCCTCCGGGCATCGAAGGGTCTGGCTTTTTTGCAACCTCTTTAGATAAGGTTATCGGACTTGCCCGTTCCCATTCATTATGGCCTTTACCATTTGCTACATCTTGTTGTGGTATTGAGTTTATGGCAACAATGGGATCACACTACGATTTTGGTCGTTTTGGTTCTGAAAGACTCAGCTTTTCACCACGCCAGGCCGACTTGCTGATGGTAATGGGGACAATAGCCAAGAAAATGAGCCCGGTTTTAAAACAGGTATACTTACAAATGGCGGAACCCCGCTGGGTAATTGCAGTTGGTGCCTGTGCATCCAGTGGCGGTATTTTTGATACTTATTCTGTGTTGCAGGGTATTGATGAGATCATCCCTGTTGATGTATATGTTCCTGGTTGTCCTCCGCGTCCTGAAGCAATTTTAGATGGCTTTGGAAAGATACAGGAGTTGGTTAGGAATGAATCAGGCAGAAGAAGGAATTCTGATCAGTACAGAGATATGTTGGCCTCATACGGAATACAATAATGGCAGCAGTTACAAATCATGAACTAATAACGTTACTGACCGAAAAATTCGGTGGTAAGATTATGGGGGTCAATGAACCGTATGGTCTGCTGACGTTTGAGACGACTAAGGATGTTATCATAGATGTTCTGGCTTTTTTGAAGCAAAACGCACTGGCTGATTTTAATTTTCTAACAGATATCACAGCAGTTCATTACCCGGGTAAAACACTGGGCATTGCGGTAGTTTACCACCTGCATAGTATGATTAAGGGGGTAAGAATCCGGGTAAAGGTTTTTATTGATGAACATCATCCCGAGATACCTACTGCAACTACTTTATGGAAGGGGGCCAACTGGATGGAAAGAGAAACTTATGACTTTTTCGGGGTTAAGTTTCAAGGACACCCTGATTTGAGAAGAATACTGAATATGGACGATCTTGGCGTCCATCCTATGTTAAAGCAATATCCTTTGGAAGATCCAAACAGGGTAGATAAAAAAGACGAATACTTTGGTAGATAAGCAGAAATGAATCACAATCAACCGGTATATACAGACAATGATCCGCAGGATGAACTGGTAACCCTTAACCTTGGACCTACTCACCCGGCAACACATGGTGTTTTTCAGAATGTCATTCAATTAGATGGTGAACGTATCGTTAGTGGCGTGTCCACTATTGGATATATTCACAGGGCATTTGAAAAAATTGCTGAGCACCGCCCTTTCTATCAGATTACTCCATTAACAGACAGACTGAATTACTGCTCGTCGCCTATCAATAACATGGGCTGGCACATGACGGTGGAGAAGTTGCTGAATATTACCATGCCTAAGCGCGTTGATTACCTTAGGGTGATCATCATGGAGCTGGCGCGTATTTCGGATCATATTATCTGTAATACAATTATTGCGCAGGATACTGGTGCAACGACTACTTTCCTGTATCTTTTTCAGTTCAGGGAACATATTTACGAAATTTACGAGGAGATCTGCGGGGCCCGGCTAACTACAAATATTGGCCGGATTGGTGGATTCGAACGTGATTTTAATGATATTGCGTTTGCAAAGATCAATAAGTTCCTGAAAGAATTCCCGGTAGCTTTGCGTGAATTTGAAAGTTTACTGAACCGTAACCGGATCTTTATAGACCGTACGGCTAAGGTCGCGGAGGTTTCTGCAGAACAGGCTTTGGATTACGGATGGACAGGTCCATTATTGCGTTCTGCGGGGGTCGATTATGATGTGAGGGTGAGCAATCCTTATTCTTCATACGAGGATTTTGATTTTGAAGTTCCTGTAGGTACCAGCGGAGATATTTACGATCGATATCTGGTACGCAACGAGGAGATGTGGCAAAGTGTCAGATTGATAGAGCAGGCACTCGAAAAGATAAAACATGAACCGGCAGGAATATTTCATGCTGACGTTCCGGAGTTTTATTTACCGGCTAAAGAAGAGGTTTACAACAATATGGAGGCACTGATCTATCACTTCAAGATTGTAATGGGCGAAATTGATGCACCTAAGGCTGAAGTCTACCATTCTGTAGAAGGTGGAAACGGGGAACTCGGTTTTTACCTGATCAATGATGGGGGAAGAACTCCATATCGTTTGCATTTCAGAAGGCCTAGTTTTATAAATTACCAGATGTTTGCTCCCATGAGTACAGGTATGCTGTTGTCAGATGCCATTATCAACATGAGTAGCATGAATATTATTGCAGGAGAATTAGATGCTTAAAGTAGAAGAACAACAACCTGTAGCGTTTTCGTCAGCTTTGATCGCAAAGTGCGATGAGATCGTTAAACGATATCCGGAAGGCAAGCATAAGTCTGCCCTCCTTCCCGTGCTTCACGTAGTTCAGGCCGAGTTGGGCTGGCTAAGTACCAGTGCTATGGATAAGGTAGCTGCCTATCTGAATATTTTGCCCATTGAGGTTTATGAGGTGGCATCGTTCTATTCTATGTATTTTTTAAGACCTCAGGGAAAATACGTACTTGAAGTGTGCAGAACCGGACCTTGCTGTCTGGTTGGTGCGGAGAAGCTGATGGATCACATTGGAAAAAGCCTGGGTGTTAAGGAAGGGGAGGTTACACCGGACGGCTTGTTTAGCTGGAGAGGCGTAGAATGTCTGGCTGCGTGCGGCTATGCTCCTGTACTGCAGATTGGCCCTGAGTATACATTTTACGAAAACCTGGACGAGCAGAAGGTGGACAAATTGATAGAAGACTTACGCAAGAAATAATGGCCCGTAAACTATTATTAGAACATATAAACGTACCCGGCATCAATACTCTTGATGTTTATCGCCAGAAAGGTGGTTACCGTGCAGTTGAAAAGGCTTTAAAAACGCTGACCCCTGATGAAGTGGTTGAAGAAGTGAAAAAGTCAGGATTGCGTGGTCGTGGTGGTGCCGGATTTCCGACAGGAATGAAATGGAGTTTTTTGGCTAAGCCGGAAGGTGTTGCCAGATATCTGGTTTGTAACGCAGACGAATCCGAACCCGGCACATTTAAGGACCGGTACCTGATGACTCATATTCCTCATGCCTTAATTGAGGGTATGATCGTTTCTAGTTTTGCGCTGGGTGCCAGTACGTCTTATATTTATGTGAGGGGTGAAATGATGCCTCAGATCCGCATTCTTGAGAAAGCAATTGCTGAAGCCAGAAATGCTGGGTTTTTGGGTAAAAATATTCTGGGATCAGGTTATGACCTGGAGTTATATGTGCAGCCGGGTGGCGGTGCTTACATTTGCGGAGAGGAGACCGCATTGCTGGAATCACTGGAGGGCAAAAGAGGAAATCCGAGAATTAAACCACCATTCCCTGCAATTGCGGGATTGTATGGTTGCCCAACGGTTGTAAATAATGTGGAATCTATCGCCGCAGTGGTCCCAATCATCAATGATGGTGGTGACGAATATGCGAAGATTGGTATAGGACGGAGTACCGGTACAAAATTGATCTCCGCTTCAGGAAATCTGGTGAAACCGGGGGTATACGAAATTGAATTAGGACTTCCTGTTGAGGAGTTCATCTACTCGGAAGAGTATTGCGGTGGCATTGCCAACGGTAAACGATTAAAAGCTACTGTTGCCGGAGGGTCTTCTGTACCCATCTTGCCGGCTAACCTCACGTTAAAGCTTGCCAACGGAGATCCTAGGCTAATGAGCTATGAGTCACTTTCAGAAGGTGGTTTTGCTACAGGAACCATGCTTGGTTCCGGAGGTTTTATCGCGTTTGATGAGGACCAGTGTATCGTGAGGAACACCTGGAACTTCTCCAGGTTTTATCATCATGAGAGTTGTGGGCAGTGCTCACCCTGCAGAGAAGGAACTGGATGGATGGAGAAGGTATTGCACAGGATCGAGTATGGACATGGAAAAATGAGTGATATTGATCTTTTGGTCGATGTTTCTAAAAAAATAGAAGGTAATACGATATGTCCTTTGGGTGATGCAGCGGCCTGGCCGGTTGCAAGTGCTATCAGGCATTTCAGGGATGAGTTTGAATGGCATGTAAAAGAGCCGGTAAAGAGTCTCGATACTAATTATGGTTTGGCAAATTATGCTGAGCCGATTGTGAAAGCAGAAGTTACGACAGGAAATTAACGGTCATGAGTGAGAAAGTTAAGGTAACCATAGACGGGATAACAGTAGAAGTAGCGCCCGGTACAAGTATTCTGAATGCTGCAAGGCAGATTGGTGGTGATATTGTACCTCCTGCGATGTGCTATTATTCCAAACTGGAAGGAAGCGGAGGTAAATGCCGTACCTGTATTGTTAAGGTAAGTAAAGGGTCGGAAAAAGATCCCCGCCCTATGCCTAAGCTGGTGGCGTCGTGCCGTACGACAGTGATGGATGGCATGGAAGTTCAGAATATTACGTCGCCAGAGGTAATTGAAGCAAGAAGCGGGGTCGTTGAAATGCTGCTCATCAACCATCCTCTGGACTGCCCGGTTTGTGATCAGGCAGGAGAGTGTGATCTTCAAAATCTTGGATATGAGCACGGTTTGCAAAAAACCAGATATGAATTTGAGCGCAGAACATTTGAACGCATTGATATAGGTGATAAGATCCAGTTACACATGAACAGGTGTATTTTATGCTATCGTTGTGTGTTTACTGCGGACCAGATTACCAATAAACGTGTACACGGCATTTTGAACAGAGGTGATCATTCTGAGATTTCCACTTATATTCAGACTGCGGTAGAGAATGATTTTTCAGGTAATGTGATTGACGTTTGTCCTGTAGGTGCACTGACTGATAAAACATTCAGATTTAGAAACAGAGTTTGGTTTACCAAACCTATTGATGCTCACAGAGACTGTCCTACCTGCAGCGGAAAAGTTACGTTATGGTATAAGGGAGAAGATGTCCTGAGGGTTACAGCACGCAAGGACATCTATGGAGAGGTAGAGGAATTCATCTGCAATACCTGCAGATTTGATAAAAAGAAAACTGCTGACTGGGTGATAGAACATCCTACACATATCAGCGATGCCTCTGTGATTGCTTCAAATCATTATGAAACTTTAAAACCTTTGCCCGTTATACAAAATAATCCGGTATTACAGTTGGCGAATAAGGTTGAACTAGAAAAAACTACTAAATTCTAATGGATATAGCTTTTGTAATAGAAAAATTTGTACTGGTAACTATCATATTTGCTATTAGCTTGTTGATTGCGATGTATTCTACTTATGCAGAGCGTAAAGTAGCCGCTTTTTTACAGGACAGACTTGGTCCTGACAGAGCTGGCCCCTTTGGAATTCTTCAGCCCCTGGCTGACGGTGTGAAAATGTTTATGAAGGAGGAGATTATTCCTTCAAATGCAAATAAATGGTTGTTTATGGTGGGCCCGGGCCTGGCGATGCTTACGGCTTGTATTGGTACAGCGGTTATTCCATGGGGCAGCGCGATTACGATCGGTGACAGGGTGATTCCACTGCAGGTAACGGATATCAACGTGGGAATCCTTTACATTTTCGGTGTGGTCTCTCTGGGCGTTTACGGTGTGATGATTGGAGGCTGGGCATCAAACAATAAATACTCATTGTTAAGTGCGATACGTGCGGCTTCCCAGAATATCAGCTATGAGATTGCCATGGGGCTTTCTATCATTGCGCTTTTATTGGTGACGAATTCAATGAGTCTGAAAGAGATCGTGGAACAGCAGCATGGATGGCACTGGAATGTACTTTATCAGCCACTGGGTTTTCTGATCTTCATGATATGTGCTTTTGCAGAGACCAACAGGGCTCCTTTTGATTTGCCTGAATGCGAAACTGAGCTGATCGGAGGTTATCATACGGAATATTCTTCCATGAAACTCGGCTTTTATCTGTTTGCGGAATACATCAACATGTTTGTTTCTTCGGCAGTAATGGCAACTTTATACTTCGGCGGGTATAATTATCCGGGTATGGATTTTATGGCTACCCTACTGGGACCAACATGGGCTCCTCTTTTTGGTACAGCTATATTTTTCATGAAGATATTTGCATTTATATTTTTCTTTATGTGGGTACGCTGGACAATTCCCCGTTTCCGCTATGACCAATTGATGCATCTGGGCTGGAAAGGGCTGATCCCGCTGGCGATTGCCAACATCATCATCACAGGTATTGTGATTGCTATAATTGAAAAGTTTTAACGCCCGGATAAAGGGATAATAATAAGGAGGTTTAATGGAACCATTAACCAGTAAAAAGAAAGTATTAGAACAAAAACCACTGACGTTTTCAGAGCGAATGTACCTGCCTGCAATTGTTAAAGGGCTGTCTGTTACGATTAGTCACCTTTTTAAAAAGGAAGCTACCATAAGATATCCGGAACAGGAAAGGGAATTCTCTACCAATTTTAGAGGGATGCATTCCCTGAAAAGGGACGAGGATGGCAAGGAACGATGTACTGCCTGTGGATTGTGTGCATTGTCATGTCCTGCTGAGGCCATCACCATGATCGCCGCAGAGCGCAAGCCTGAAGAGAAGGATCTTTACCGTGAGGAAAAGTACGCTTCTGTGTATGAAATCAACATGCTTCGCTGTATCTTTTGCGGATTGTGTGAAGAAGCATGTCCTAAGGAAGCAATATATCTGGATGGGCCAATTGTACCTGCCGACTATCTGAGGAAAGATTTTATCTATGGCAAAGACAAATTAGTAGAACAACCTTTAAACAATAAATAATGGGTACATCAGTATTCTATTTTGTAGCAGCATTGAGCGTGATCTTTTCACTGATGGTCATCTTTTCAAAGAACCCGATTCATAGCGTGCTTTATCTTATTCTTACCTTTTTTACCTTTACGGTTCATTATGTGCTGCTGAATGCGCAGTTCCTTGCCGTCGTAAACTTTATTGTTTACATGGGTGCGATCATGGTGCTTTTCCTCTTTGTGCTGATGCTCTTGAACCTCAATAAGGAGACTGAACCTCTGAAATCCAATCTCGTTAAAATAGTGGGTGTAATAGCCGGATGTTGTCTTGTTGTGACGCTGGTAGGTTCGTTAAAGGCGACTGCAGCTTCAGATCCGGTAATTCTGAGGAACCCAAATCTTGGTTTGCTGAAGAACCTTGGTAAAGAACTCTTCGGGCCGTTTATGCTGCCATTTGAACTGTCGTCCATTTTATTGCTTTCAGCAATGGTAGGTGCTGTATTGTTAACCAAAAAAGAAAAAGTATAGTGGAAAATATAACTCAACAATTACAGGGAGTGCCGCTTAATCACTACATCTGGCTAAGTGCAATCATTTTTACGATCGGGGTTGTAGGTGTATTGACCCGCAGAAATGCTATCGTGATCTTTATGTCAGTAGAGCTGATGCTAAATGCTGTGAACCTACTGCTGACTGCTTTTTCTGTGCATAACAATGATCCTTCAGGACAAGTATTCGTGTTTTTCATTATGGCATTGGCAGCAGCGGAGGTAGCCGTAGGTCTGAGTATTATTGTAATGGTATATAGAAATACCCAGTCCGTAGATATTAATGTGTTAAATCGCCTTAAGTGGTAATTAAGTATAAAATATAAGATGATAATAGATTTAGTTTGGCTGGTTCCTTTAATTCCCCTTATTGGTTTTATACTTAATGGGCTGGGCAGAAACAGCTTTTCAAAAGGACTGATTGGCTTTATAGGAAGCGGAGCAATATTAATTTCCTTCTTAATAAGCCTTGGCATTTTTCTGGCACTCGGTTCAGACTCCAATAAGTCTCATGAGATATTTCTTTTTGACTGGATAAGCGCAGGCAGTCTTCACATTCCTCTTTCTTTTCTTGTAGATCCATTGAGTGCTATCATGCTCCTGATCATTACAGGTGTAGGATTTCTGATCCATATTTACTCAATAGGCTATATGCATGACGATGAGGGATTCGGGAAGTTTTTCAGCTATCTGAACTTGTTTATCTTTTTTATGCTGCTGCTCGTTCTGGGCTCAAATTATATTGTGATGTTTATCGGCTGGGAAGGAGTAGGGTTATGTTCATATCTGCTGATCGGATTCTGGTATACCAACAGCAGTTATGCATCTGCGGCAAAAAAGGCTTTTGTAATGAACAGAATCGGAGACTTAGGTTTTCTGCTGGGAGTGTTTTTGATTTTTACAACTTTTGGAAGCGTGGAGTTTTCTAAAATATTTCCTCAGGCGGCGAATATGCTGCCGGGTAATTCCACTATCGCACTTATTGCTCTGTTGTTGTTTATAGGAGCCTGCGGTAAATCTGCTCAGCTGCCTTTATTTACCTGGCTTCCTGATGCGATGGCCGGTCCAACACCAGTTTCTGCACTGATTCATGCCGCTACCATGGTAACTGCGGGGATTTATATGATCGCAAGATCTAACCTGTTGTTTGATCTTGCCCCTGTGATCCAGCACATTATTGCTGTTGTAGGATTGGCAACCGCTATTGTAGCGGCGATCATCGCACTTACTCAAACAGATATTAAAAAAGTTCTGGCTTATTCTACGGTATCACAACTGGGATATATGTTCCTGGGTTTAGGAGTTGGTGCCTATAACGGAGCTTTCTTCCATGTAATTACACATGCTTTTTTCAAGGCACTGCTGTTCCTGTGCGCAGGTTCTGTCATCCATGCATTGCATCATGAACAAGATATGAGACATATGGGTGGGCTCCGGAAAAAGCTTCCGGTAACATTCCTTACGATGCTGATTGGCACAATCGCCATAGCAGGTTTACCTCCGTTCTCGGGATTCTTCTCTAAGGATGAGATCCTCGCCCATGTGTATTCCCATGATAAGATCATGTGGGGCATCGCTGTATTCGGAGCATTCCTTACGGCATTTTATATGTTCAGAATGCTGTTCCTTACTTTTTATGGAAATTATAGGGGAACGCACCATTCGGCAGAAAAAATTCATGAGTCACCGAAATCAATGACCATTCCTTTGATCGTGCTGGCTATCCTGTCTGCTGTTGGCGGAGTAATCGGGATACCTGAAGCATTAGGCGGCAGCCATTGGTTGTCACACTGGCTGGCTCCTGTGATACATCATACTTCCGAGGCTCCTGACCATGCTACTGAATATGCGCTGATGGCTGTTTCAGTAGTTGGAGTTCTGGTGTCAATTGCGATTGCTTATGTAAAATACATTAAACAAAGCCATGTACCTGTTCCTGATGAAGCAAAGCGTTCTGTACTTGCCAATCTGTCTTACAATAAGTTTTATTTTGACGAGATTTACGACACACTGATCAGAAAACCACTGGATTTACTTTCCGGATTTTTCTACAGGATGGTCGACAATAAAATTGTGGATGGAATAGTGAATGGACTGGGCTGGGGTACCTCAGAAGCAAGTAAAGGACTAAGGCTGGTACAATCCGGCAATGTTGGTTTTTATATTTTTATGATGGTGATAGGAATCATCTCATTGTTATTGTATACTTATTTATCTCTATAAAAGATCGTTCAAGCAAACATAATGGAACAACTTTTACTACTTCTAATATTTTTACCACTGGTTGGTGCTTTAGCTACCGCCCTTTCAGGCAATTCGGCGAAGCATGTTGCACTGGCATCGTCAATAGCTTCACTTGGACTGACTTTGATCGCAGTGTGCAATTTCACACCGGATGCCAGTATACAATTTTCAGTAAATCAGCCATGGATACAGGATCTTGGGATTAATTTTCATGTAGGTGTTGACGGCATCAGCATCATCACTATACTGCTGACCAATATTTTGATTCCTCTAATTATTCTTTCCGGTTATCAGCACAATTACAAAAGCCCGAATGCTTTCTTCGCACTGATTCTGTTTATGCAGAGCGGATTATTGCTGGTATTCACTGCGCTTGATGCATTTCTGTTCTACATTGGCTGGGAAGCGGCACTAATCCCGATCTACTTTATCTGCGCGGTTTGGGGAGGAAAGGACAGAATTAAGGTAAACATGAAGTTTTTTGTTTACACCATCGCAGGATCTCTGTTTATGCTTCTGGGTATTATTTATCTGTATCTGCAGAACCCGGCAAAAAACTTTGACCTGCAGGCTTTTTACAATTTGAATCTTGACCCTGCACAGCAGGCCTGGATCTTTTGGGCTTTCTTTATTGCATTTGCGATCAAGATGCCAATATTTCCATTCCATACCTGGCAGCCCAATACCTATACAGAGGCTCCCGCGGCCGGAACCATGCTGTTGTCAGGTATTATGCTCAAAATGGGTATATATGGTGTGATCAGATGGCTGCTGCCTGTGGTTCCCCTTGGTGTACAGGAATGGGGCCATACAGTAATTATCCTTTCTGTGATTGGTATTGTCTACGCTTCGCTGATTGCTTTTACTCAAAAGAATGCCAAAAAGCTGGTTGCTTACTCTTCTATCGCTCACGTGGGGCTGATCAGTGCAGGAATTTTTGTGCTGAATACCCAGGGTTTGCAGGGGGCAATGATACAAATGCTGAGTCACGGGATCAATGTAGTCGGATTATTCTTCGTCCTGGATATCATTTCAAGCAGGGTAAAAACAAATAAGATCAGCGAACTGGGGGGGATTGCCAAACAGGCACCTCAACTGGCCATTGTCTCATTAATTATCGTGTTGGGAACAGTGGCATTGCCTGGTACAAACGGCTTTATTGGTGAATTTTTACTGCTCATGTCGGTGTATCAGTACAACATCTGGATTGCGGTTTTTGCAGGACTAACCATCATTTTCGGGGCCGTTTATATGTTAAGAATGTATCAGAATGTCATGCTGGGCAAAACCAATGCCCTTACCATAGAATTTAAAGATATACAAGGCTCAGAGAAACTTGTCTTATATACCATTTGTGCGCTGATTATTATTTTAGGAGTATACCCTAAACCGATTCTGAACTTATCGGCTGCCTCAGTGCAACATCTATTGGAACAAATAACACAAAAATTAACATCGGTAAATTAAGCAAATGAACATCATCATAACAATTACTGTTACAGCTTTAGTAGTGCTTTATGCAGGTTTGTTTAAAGCAAAAAAAGCATTACTGCCTCTTACGCTGATTGGTTTGCTTACCTCCCTGGCTTTTGTGGCTACATCGTGGAATACCAATCATATCTACTATGGAATGATGCAAATGGATAATTTTGCACTGGCATTTTCAGGTATCACCATTCTGGGTACGCTATTTATATTCTTGCTGACCCAAAATTATTTTTCAGCTGAAAGTGAAAACATAGCGGAGTATTTTACCCTGATCCTGTTTGCTCTGGCAGGAATTATTATCATGCTGTCCTATCAGAACATGTCTATGTTGTTTATTGGCGTAGAGATCATGTCCGTTTGTTTGTATATTTTGGCCGGAATAAGAAAGAGTAACTTTGCGTCAAATGAGGCCTCTCTGAAATATTTCCTGATGGGAGCCTTCTCTACCGGATTTTTATTGTTCGGGATCACCTTAATCTATGGCGCAACCGGATCATTCGATCTTGAAGTAATCAACCAGTATCTTGTCGGCAATTTTAAAACGATTTCACCTATGTTCTATCCGGGTGTGATCCTTTTAATGATTGGACTGAGCTTTAAAATAGGAGCTGCACCATTTCACTTCTGGACTCCTGATGTTTATGAAGGCGCGCCTACACTGATTACCACATTCATGTCTACAGTAGTAAAGACGGCTGGATTTGCTGCCTTTATACGACTTTTCGCCGGAACTCTGGCCCCGTTGCATGATTTTTGGCTTCCACCGCTGATGGCCATTGTATGTTTGACACTATTCATTGGAAATGTAACCGCATTGTTTCAAAAGAACTTTAAGAGAATGCTTGCTTATTCCAGCATCTCACATGCCGGATATTTGTTGTTTTCATTGGTGACATTAACCCAGAACTCGTCAAATAACGTACTTGTTTACGCTGCTGCCTACACTTTTGCCAGCATTATCGCTTTTGCAGTCCTGATCCTGGTTAAGCAGAAAACAGGCAATGATCATTTTGATAGCTTCAACGGCCTTTCCAGGAAGAATCCGCTTATCGCGCTGACACTTACAGTAGCCATGCTTTCTCTTGCCGGAATCCCTCTGACAGCAGGCTTTATCGGGAAATACCTGATGTTCCTTAATGTGATGAGCGAATACCAGATCTATCTTGTTGCATTTGCGATCTTGAATGCACTGGTTGGATTTTATTATTATTTTAAGGTTATTGTAGCAATGTATTTTAAAGAAGGAGGAGAGGTAGAGTTGGAAGCCCCTGTGCAATACAAAGTTGTATTGATTCTTTCGGTGGTCATCACCCTCTTTTTAGGGATTTACCCGACCGTAATTTTAAATTTAATATAAAGGTTTCTGTTGATAATTATTTGTAGTTTTACGAATAATTGAACTATGCAAGATTTCTGAACCTCGTTACAGCAATTTATTGACCCCGAAAAATTACTCAGAGAAGGTGGTTTTTATGTTGTGATGTTTGTAATTTTTGCGGAAACAGGCCTATTCTTCGGTTTCTTTTTGCCGGGAGATTATCTGCTCTTTCTTGCAGGAATGTTTGTTGCTACAGGCAAGCTCGATGTGAATATTTATCTGATGATTGCCGGTCTGGTTGTTTCAGCCATTTTGGGCAATTTTACCGGATATTGGTTTGGAAGAAAAACAGGGCCTGTGCTGTATGACCGAAAGGATTCTTTCTTCTTTAAGAAGCGTTATTTGAAAGCAGCCGAAAATTATTACCACAAGCAAGGCGCATTTGCGTTAATTATGGGACGGTTTGTTCCGATTGTAAGAACTTTCGCTCCGATTTTTGCAGGGGTAGTTAAACTGGACTTTAAAAAATTTGCATTATATAATGTCGCAGGTGCTTTATTATGGATTGCTTCATTAACTTTGTTAGGATATTTTCTTGGCAGAAGATTTGAAAAGGAAATTAACGACTATTTATTATATATAATTATAGGATTCATTGTGATTACGACCATCCCTCTTGTCTATACTTTTGTAAAGAACAGGGTAGTGAAAAGCAATGATGAGGAAAAATAAACATTGACAATAAAAATGAGTAAATACGATCATCACCCTTGGCATAGCGTATCTCCCGGTGATAACCTACCTGAAACAGTAAATGCAATCATTGAAATCCCTAAAGGATCTAAAGCTAAATATGAAATTGATAAAGAATCTAACCTGATTAAACTGGATAGAGTTCTTTTCTCTTCTGTAATGTATCCCGCCAATTATGGTTTTATCCCGCAAACTTATTGCGACGATAATGACCCTCTGGATATCCTTGTGCTTTGTTCTGTGGACGTTTATCCTTTGTCTATCATAGAAGCAAAGGTAATCGGTGTTATGCATATGGTCGATAATGGTGAACAGGACGACAAGATCATTGCAGTAGCAAAGAATGACATGTCTGTCAACTATATCAATGACCTGGCAGATCTGCCTCCGCATACAATGAAAGAGATTGTTAAATTCTTTCAGGACTACAAAGCTCTGGAAGAGAAGAAAGTAACCATCGAACACTTGCTTGGTGTACGTTATGCACATAAAGTCATACAGGAAAGTATTGCCCTTTATGATGAAAAGTTCAGAAATAATAACTCTTAATGGAAGGTTTTAAGATATTTTTAACATTCTTCTTAGTCGCGCTGAACGGTTTTTTCGTAGCGGCAGAATTTGCAATTGTAAAGGTTAGAGCTTCTCAAATTGAAATCAAGGCAAAATCAGGAAGTAGGGTTGCTAATATTGCAAAATTTATTACCCAGCATTTAGATGGATACCTTGCAGCAACACAGCTTGGGATTACTCTGGCCTCTCTGGGTTTAGGTTGGGTTGGCGAATCCGTTATGCACAGCATAGTTCATGATCTGCTGATCAACTTTAACCTTTCAGAAGTATACATTACCTCCATCTCCACCTTTATCGCATTCCTGTTCATCACAGTAATGCACATCGTATTCGGTGAGCTTGCTCCTAAATCTATTGCCATACAAAGACCGGTAGCTACTACTTTGTTTATAGCATTGCCTTTGCAGGGTTTCTATCTGGTATTCCGTCCTTTTATATGGGTTCTGAATGGCTTCGCCAACGTTATCCTAAAAGTATTTGGTATCTCAAGCGTTGGCGGTCATGAATCTGTTCACAGCACTGAAGAATTGTACTATCTGCTTGATCAGGGTAAGGAAAGCGGCGCTCTGGACACCAATGAGCATGAGCTGATCAGGAATGTATTTGACTTTAACGAGCGTGTCGTTAAAAACATAATGGTTCCGCGTACAAAGATTTCCGGTATAGAACTTTCAACTCCTAAACAGGAGGTAATTGAGACCATCATCGCCGAAGGCTATTCAAGAATGCCTGTCTATGATGACATTATTGACAAGATTATCGGTATAGTACATGCAAAGGACATCCTTCCTCTGCTGGCCAGCAATAAGGATTGGAAATTGAGTGACATCATCAGAAAACCCTATTTTGTTCCTGAAACTAAAAAGATCAATGATCTCCTGAGTGAACTTCAGCAAAAGCGTATTCAGATTGCAATTGTCATAGATGAATTTGGAGGTACCGCAGGAATGGTGACCCTGGAAGATATCGTGGAAGAGATTGTCGGTGAAATACAGGACGAGTACGATGAAGAAAAGCCTACAGTAGAAAAGATCTCTGATACAGAATTTATCATCAATGCATATGCTACAGTATACGACGTGAACGAACATTTACCTCATGACCTTCCGGAAGATGAAGATTTCGATACTGTAGGAGGATTGGTGTCACATGCTTTTGGCAGAATACCGGAAGTAGGCGATAGTGAAGAATGTTATGGATACCTTTTTACCATACTGAAGAAAACTGAACAGAATATTGAAACCATTAAGCTGGAGCTGGTTATCTCCAAAAGCGATATGGTAGATAATCATTAAAGGATCTTGCGATGCATGTTTTTTATACTCCTGACATCACCTCCAATGAATATGTCTTAAATGAAGAAGAAAGCAGACACTGCACAAAAGTATTAAGGCTGGGCATTGGAGCCCATGTTTACCTGATAGATGGCAGGGGTGGATTCTACAAAGCAGAGATCGCCTCTGAGACCAAAAAAAATGTTTACCTCAGCATCGTGGAAACTACGCTCAATTATCAGCAGCGTAAACATCACCTTCACATCGCAGTAGCACCTACAAAAAATATAGACCGGCTGGAATGGTTTCTGGAAAAAGCTACAGAGATCGGGATAGAAGAAATTACACCAGTCATTTGCGACCGGTCAGAAAGAAAGATTGTTAAAGAGGACCGGCTCAATAAGATCATTACTTCCGCAGTAAAGCAATCCCTCCAGGCATACCATCCTGTATTAAATCCTCAGACTAGTCTTGACGAGTTCCTGAGACTGGATAACAATTCCAACCGGATGATCGCACATTGTATCGAAAATGAACCCAGACAATACATCAGTCAGCTGCTTAGCCCGGGCCAGCATTATACCATTCTTATTGGCCCCGAAGGAGACTTCAGCCCCGATGAGATTAAACTGGCTTTGAACAATGGCTATAAACCCCTAACTTTAGGAGATACAAGACTTCGTACGGAGACAGCAGCACTGGCGGCATGTTTTGAAGTGAATTATTTAAACAGATGAAGTTAAAGGCACTGGTGCTTTCCGGATTGATCTTCCTGCTCTGCAGTTTTCATGTTCCGACCTATAAGATCGCGAAACTAAAATACAATGGCGGCGGAGACTGGTATGCCAACAGAACTGCCTTACCTAATCTGATCGAATTTTGTAACAGGAACCTCAATACAAATTTTAACACTCAGGAAGCCATTGTAGAAGTTGGCAGTGCAGAATTGTTCAATTATCCTTTTGTTTACCTTACGGGGCATGGTAATGTGGTTTTTAGTAATGCGGAATCTGCAAATCTTCGTAAATATCTGATCGGAGGAGGTTTTCTTCACATAGATGACAACTATGGCCTGGACAAATTTATCCGCAGAGAAATGAAGAAAGTCTTTCCCGAACTGAGCTTCATTGAACTGCCGGCAGATCACATGCTGTACAATCAGAAATTCAAATTTCCAAACGGACTTCCCAAAATTCATGAACACGATGGAAAACGTCCACAAGGCATGGCCCTGATATGGGAGGGAAGGATCATCTGTTATTATACTTTTGAATGCGATCTGGGAAACGGATGGGAAGACGCTGGTACTTATCCTGATGATAGCCCCGAAAAGCGCTTGAGTGCGCTTAAAATGGGCGCCAATTTAATTCAGTATGCACTAACCCAATAACTATGAAAGTAAAAGTTAATGACCAGTTCAGTTTTGAACTGGAAGCAACAGCTGACGGAGCAGAAGTAAACGGCCGGAAAATTGACTTTGACAGAAAGGTTTTATCCGGTAACCATACGCATTTCATTTATAACCATCTCTCCTACAGTGCAGAGATCATTTCAGAAGATAAAACAGAGAAGAGTTGCCAGGTAAAGATTAATGGCAATATTTATGACATCAAGCTGGAAGATAAATACGATCAGCTGCTTAAACAGCTGGGGATGGATTCAGGACAAAGTCATAAAATAAAAGAAGTAAAAGCACCTATGCCAGGGCTTGTGCTAAATGTACTCGTTGAAGCAGGCGCAGCGATTAACAAAGGCGATAGTCTTTTAATCCTTGAAGCCATGAAGATGGAGAATATCATTAAATCGCCCGTTTCAGGGATCATCAGAGCCATAAAAGCAGCAAAAGGAGATAAAGTAGAAAAGAATGAGGTGCTGATAGAATTTGATTAAATAAAGAAGGAGCTTAAGCAGCTCCTTCTTTATTTAATCAAATCTTATTTATCTTGATTTAAATGCTCTCTGCTGCTTAGGTCTGAACTGAGGTTTTCCTGTTGATCTGATTTCCGGAGCACCCAGCATGGTCATTGCACATCTGAATCCTATATCAGCTGTGGCCTCATCCTGTTGCAGAAATCTGCGTGTGGCAGGATTTAGCCATATGGCCTGATCGTCCCAGGAGCCACCTTTGTATACTCTTGATTTATCGTTAATCAGTGTAGTTTCCCCATAAAGATCATTGGCCGGATCACGGTAACCGCGCTGGTCAGCATAGCTGTTCTTTTTTGCAAGTGAATCTGCAGTTGCAGGGGCAGCGGCAGCAGCCTGTTTTTCAGCCCAGGTCTGTTTTCTGGCAGAAACCGCAGCAATCATTACCGGTTGGTTGTGTTTATCTTTTTCAATCCTTCCCGTCGTAGCGTCGGCCATTTTCTTATCCTGATAGAAGTTACCCCTGTAAGGATTAAAAGCATCGGCAGCCTCAAAGGTCTTAGAACGATAGACGTCCGCAACCCATTCATTAACATTTCCCGCCATGTTATACAAACCGAAATCATTTGGCATATATGATCTTACAGGAACGGTTAAACCGCCTTTGTCATTCAGAGAACCACCCACTCCCATGTAGTCTCCCTTTGTTCTTTTAAAGTTGGCCAGAATCAAACCTCTTGTTCTTTTCTTGGCAGAACTTAAACCCAGGCCGTTCCATGGATATATTTTGTTCTCATTAATGTTTTCATACTGGGTATTGCCGATCAGACCCAGCGCCGCATATTCCCATTCGGCCTCTGTTGGAAGACGATAAGGCTGCTTTAAGATTCCGTCTTCAAGTCTCACATTCCTTGTTGCCCCATTTTTTCCTGCAGCAGCTCCGGTGGCCGCCGTATTGGAAGGGTTCAGATCCTTCATGGCTTTCTTACCTTTGTCGTCATACTGCCCGTTCAAATAAATGTCCGTGTTGAATGGCTCTGTCGGTCTTGCAGTGGTTGTGGCCGCGGCACCTGCCTTATTAGTTCCGTTAACATCCTTAAATGCGGTCATATAACCTTTGTCACGAAGCAGCAACTCATTTACCCTGTCCGTTCTCCATGAACAGTATCTGTCAGCCTGTTCCCAGGTTACACCTACTACCGGATAATCCTGGTAAGCCGGATGCCTGAGGTAATTGTCAACATAAGGCTCATTATAAGAAAGCGGTCTGCGCCAAACTAATGTGTCAGGCAATTCATTGTAATAATATTCGTAATCTGCAGGATAATTTGTTCTGATCCAGTTCAGATACTCCAGCCAGTTCGTGTTCGATACCTCAGTTTCGTCCATGTAAAATGAAGAAACAGTAGTCTCCCGTTTATGGTTGTATTCACTCAGTTCTTGTCCGGGAACATTGATGGCACTTCCGCTCATCACAAAAACGCCCCCTTCGATTTCAACCAAACCAGGGCCCGGCCCGCGTTTGAATTTGTTATTTACCTGAAAACCTCCATATTCTTTCTTGTTGTATGCCAATCCTGTTTTATCTGATTTTCCTGACTTTGTTTTGCAGGAGACCAGGGATGCCACAACCATAAGGGATGCAAGTGAATATAAGTATGTTTTTTTCATTGGTTCATGCAAATAGTTACTCTAACTGTTAAAACTACGCAAAAAAAGGTGTACGCTCCAAAAAAAACTTTTTTAATGTAATATGCAGATTACACGCAACTTTTCCGATATAAACTTTTGGACTGAAAAACTTTAAAGAGGAATACCTTCAATAAATAGATCGCAGTAAATCGGTGTTTCCTTTGAAATTACTCCGCACAATACTAACTTGCATCCCTTAGCGTATCCATTAAAACAGGTAAAATGAGTTCAAGGTTCTTAACAAGAATTTTCTTAAGCATCCTTTCTTTAACATCGGTTTCCACAGGAATCCTTGCTCAGACAGTTCAGCCTGGTACCCAAACCAATGGAAGCGAGTCTAACAACATCATTACTGCCGTCCCATTCCTGCTGATCAGTCCTGACGCACGTGCAGGAAGCATGGGGGAAGCCGGAGTAGCCGTTCAGCCGGATGCCAATGCGATGAGCATCAATCCCTCAAAACTTGCTTTTTTGGAGAGGCCCTATGGGTTTGCAGTATCCTATAGTCCCTGGCTTAAAGCCCTGGTACCCGATATCAATCTCGCTTATTTAAGTGGTTTCTATAAAATTGATGAAAGAAATACAATTGGCAGCTCTCTGCGGTTCTTCTCCCTGGGCGAGATCCAGTTTGTAGACGTGAACCAGCAGGATCTTGGGATCTACAGTCCGAATGAACTGGCTTTTGATGTAACCTATGCCAAACGCTTCGGAGAATCCTTCTCTCTTGGGACGGCCTTGAGATACATTTATTCTAACCTGTCTTCCGGGCAGTTTGTAGCCGGCCAGGAAACACGTGCCGGTTCAGCTGTGGCAGTTGATGTCTCTGCCTATTATAAAAAACCTACCGTTCTTTTTGGTACAGATGCCATTGTTTCAGCAGGGCTTAATATTTCAAACATTGGAACAAAAATCAGTTACGTCAGTAACGGTGGCGGCAAGAGCTTTCTGCCTGCTAACTTCAAAATAGGTGGCGCTTCGACCTTCCTGGTCGATGACTACAACCAGTTTACCTTTGCGCTCGACTTCAATAAACTGCTGGTTCCCACGCAGCCTGTATATGACACCAATGGCAATATCATCGCAGGTAAAGATCCGGACAGATCAGTTCCTTCCGGCATATTCGGCTCATTCAGTGATGCGCCCGGTGGTTTCCGTGAAGAACTGAGAGAAGTAAACATTGCGGCAGGCATGGAATACTGGTATAACCAGCAGTTTGCCTTCAGAGCAGGATACTTTTATGAAAGCCCAAGCAAAGGCAACAGGAGATACCTTACCGTTGGAGCGGGATTAAAATACAATGTATTCCATATCGACTTCTCCTATCTTATGGCCAACGCACAAAAAAGCGCCCTGGCCAATACCTTGAGATTTACACTGTTGTTTAACTTCGGTGACGCCAAATAATACACCATTCGGATAGCACAAATCATTACCAATAAACACAATATCATGAAAATAAAAGTCGGCTTCGGATTCGATGTACATCAGTTAAAAGACAATCACCCATTTGTAGTCGGAGGAGTTAACCTGGAGCACAATAAAGGAGCTTTTGGCCATTCAGATGCCGATGTATTGCTGCATGCGATATGCGATGCGCTGCTGGGAGCTGCAAACCTCAGGGATATCGGCTTCCATTTTAAAAATACTGACCCCCAGTGGAAAGGCATCAGCAGTCTGGTACTGCTCAGGGAAACGGTAAAGCTCCTGAAAGAAAAGAACTATGAGATTGGTAATATTGATGCCATGCTTTGCCTTGAAGCACCAAAGATCAACCCTCATATACCAGCTATGCAGCAAAATATCGCTGAGGCCATCGGTATTTCCACAGAAGACATCTCTATAAAAGCCACGACCAATGAACAAATGGGGTTTATTGGCAGAGAAGAAGGTGTAGTGGCGTATGCGGTGTGTCTGATTCAAAGAGCCTGATTTTAGGTAGGAAAATAAGTATTCTCTTCGAAGCCTGGACCTTGCGCGCTGAAGAAGCGCACAAATCCTGGGTCTTCTCTGAGAAACTGATTTTCCTTAGAAAAGGCAGCCGGCTCTTTGAAAAAAACAACCGCAACGTCAGGGGGTGATATGAAAAAGAGAAAACAACCGCAACACCAAGGGGGAATAAATAGAGATCAAGAACATAATCAACGTAAAAGGGAGGATGTAGATCTACATCCTCCCTTTTACGTTTCGAAGGAAAATTACCTTCTCAGAGAAGACATTGGCAGGTTTGGCCCGCAGGGCCTTAGCTGGCGCAGTCTTCGAAGAGAATGGTCATTTTACCCCTCTTCAAGATACCCAAACTTCCCCTGGTTATAATCACTCAAAGCCTGCTGAATCTCTTCAGGAGTATTCATCAAAAACGGCCCGTACTGCGCTACCGGTTCATCAATCGGTTCCCCGCTTAAAATCAGCACCACACTATTCTCCTGCGCTTCCACTTCAATCAGCGCCCCGTCATTGTTAAAGTACACGAACTGATTTGCCACTGCAACCTCAGCACCATTCACTTTTATGCTACCTTCAATGACCACAAAGCCTGTATTGTAGCTGAAAGGGAAATTAAAAGCAGCCTTACCACCAGCATTCAATCTCAAATTATATAAATGCAAAGGCGAAAAAGTACTTGCAGAACCAGAAACCCCGTTATATTCCCCCGCGATCACCTCTACCACACCACCTTCATCCGGAAGCACAACCTTTGCCATATCCGCATGCTTCACATCCTGATACTTAGGTTTGCTCATTTTATACTTTGCAGGCAAGTTTACCCATAACTGCACCATCTGAAACGGACCACCTTTCTGGCTGTACTCTTTCTCATGATACTCTTTGTGTAATATCCCGCTTGCCGCGGTCATCCACTGCACATCACCCGGATAAATGATCCCACTGTTCCCGGCACTATCATGATGCGCAACCGCACCCTGATAGGCAATAGTGACCGTTTCAAAGCCCCTGTGCGGATGAACACCCACACCTCTCGGCTCATTGCGTGCCGAAAACTCTATTTTTGCATTGTAGTCGAGTAAAAAGAAGGGGCTCATTTTAATTTTGTGTCCGCTGGGGAAAAAATTATGCACCCTGAATCCATCCCCGACCATATGAGGTGCCGGCGCGTTCAATACGGCCGACACCGTTTTAATTTTTGCTTCCATTTTGTCTCCTTTCCTGTTTAATGGATGCTTGTTTATCTATTTAGGCTTGTTTTACAAACTGTAACTCACCTGCTATTTTCACTTCTTCACTCACCATTACACCACCGGTTTCCAGTGCCGCATTCCAGCTCAGTCCAAAATCAGTTCTGTTGATCTTTCCGCTCAAAGTAAAGCCGGCTTTAGTATTTCCCCATGGATCTGTAGCAATACCACCAAACTCAGCAGTTAATTTCACAGGTTTAGTCACATCCTTTACGGTCAGATCACCTTTAACCGTATAATCGTCACCATCTTTAGTAATCGAAGTTGACTTAAAAGTAATCGCAGGGAACTGATCCGCATCAAAGAAGTCAGCACTTTTCAGGTGATTGTCCCTGTCTTTGTTCCCGGTATCGATAGATCCCGTTTCCGCATCAAATGAAACACTTCCATTTTCAAAATCATCACCTTCAGAAGTTATTGAAGCATTAAAGATCTTCAGACTGCCAGTAACGGTAGTGATCATTAAGTGTTTTACTTTAAACTGAAGTTCACTGTGAGTTGGGTCTAATGCCCATTGAGTAGTTGCCATAATATTGTTTTTTTAAATTGTTGTCTTAATTACAACACAAAATTACGGCAGAGGTTTTAACCGGGCATTGACCTATGTTAAGAAAATATTATCTTTTAAAATGCTTATGTGCCAGATCCTTACGGACACGGCTCAGTGACTCCGGAGTAATGCCCAGATAAGAAGCAATCATCCACTGAGGCACACGTAAGGTAAGGTTCGGATATAAATGTATGAAATTGAGGTAACGCTCCTCAGCAGTCGCGCTGAGCAGCATATTGATCCGTTTTTGCATAAAGCGGATCGCATTGTTCAGCATGCTGCTGTTCAGGTCATTCATGCAGGGTACGATCCTGGCCGCTTCATTGATAAAATCCTTAGGCATCACAATTGCCTTGGTGCTTTCAATCGCATCCAGGAAAAACTCCGATTCCTCATTAAACAAGATGCCATTACGCTCAGAAAGCCACCACTGCTCCGGGGCGAACTGAATAATATGGGTTTTGCCCTTGCTGTCTATAGAATAACTGCGCAGCAAACCTTCCAGTACAAAATACACATGCGAAGAAACTTCACCCTTCATCAGGATCATTTCATTCTTTTCAAAACTTTTGATCTTTAATTTATCAGAGATCAGGGCAAACTGCTCATCCGTAATCGCTACTTTCTTCTGTAAATAGTCTTTGAAAATGTTGAGCACCATAAGATATAGATAAAATCTATTTATTTTCCGGATTGATATTGGAAAAATCTACGCCGCATTTGCAGTTAGATCCGCAGCCCTTGCTCTTTGGTGATACAGAACGATATACCATCCGCCCGATATAAAACAAAGCTGCTGCAAACAGAAGGATGACCAGTATAGTTTGAATATCCATAATCACAAAAATAATAAGTCCCGCTCCAATTCGGGGTCTGTCAAATGTAATATTAATAAGCCGGATGATCCGGCCTGTGTTCCATCAATCCCACCGTGCCGCCAACCCAGTCAAAATCCTTGTTGTATCTGACCCCGATCATTTTTCCCCGGCTTAACCTCGCCAGGTTAATGCAGAGCCTCGGTTCTTCACCATCCGCCCAAAGATACATCAGCCTGATCTCCGCCTTTACACCCCCTTCCGGAGAATGTACCGCCGGGGCATACACAACCTTATGCTGCAGAATCCAGTTCTGAGGATCCTTTACCGCTAAAATATCCGCTTTGGTCACATCGATGATCACCCCCATACCTGCAAAAGAAAACAAGGGCTTCAAAACATAATTTTCAAGATCCGGAGGGACGGATTTCAACTCGTGTAAAAAATGAGTCTCCGGTACAAATTCACTCTTTAAAAAAGGCATGGTATACTTACTGATCCTGTAAAACCAGTTTGGATGCGTAACCCATTCTATATCCAGAGATTCCCGCGGATCAAATCCCTTTTCAAACAAATGCGGCTGATCTGCAATCTCATCAAATATCAGCCTGTTGTAAATTCGCTTCAGCTGAACTTTTTCGCCCTGATCAGAACGGTAGAACAAACAGGATCCTTCTCTGAATATATCCGTCAGGCCCAGAATCTGTATGCCCAGGTATTCTTGTGTGATCAGAAAGTCTATCACTGTTTTCTGGTTCAGTGCGTCGATATCCATCACTGCGACCTCATGAGGCGCGTGATCACCCAGTATCACCTTTTTAAGCAGAGCAAGATAGGAGGATTCATCAAATCCACTGAAATAGGGACTAAGCTGCTCTTCCAGGCCATATACCTCCTTGTAGCCGGCTGCTAAATGCGCCTGAAAACCATATAACGAAGGAAAACCCTGCATTTCTATTAGTCTGGGTACCAGTTCACCCTGCATATCTCTGCACACTCCAAAATCAAAAGTCAGAAAGTGTGGGTGATCATTTTCATCAGGCACCATCCATTCCGGAGGAATAGCCGCCTCAGTCAGTGCCTTGAAGTCCGGCCTCCTGATCAGTGCTATGATTTCCTCACCAGCCTCTATCAATTTCTTCTGCAATCCGGCAGGAATAAACAGCGGCGTCTCTGCCACCCTGAATGGAATCTCCGGAAAGCCCTCCGACAAAGCACCGAGAAAATCCTTATACTTACCCTCATTAAATGCTTTATTAAATGCCTCCCTCAATCTCCTGACCATAACTATGCCTCCTGTAAGGCATTCAGTGCCTCATTTAAAAAATTCGGTAAGACCACACTTTGGGTCAGTTTCAATTTATCAGGATCATCCAGGCTTTTCAGCATATCCTCATATTTCTGTAAACCATGATGCTCCACTATCGCTTTTTTCCTGTCTTCCTGCAGCAGGTACATTTTCATACCCTCAGGATCAGCCTCCGGATGAAACTGCGTACCCAAGATCTCCCTGCTGAACCTTACCGCCATCACGCATCTTTCCAGATCCACATGCGGACGTTCCTTTTCCAGGGCCAGTACCTCAGCCTCGGCATTTGAAAACCACACATCCTGAGGATTCACTACCTGCCAGTCTCTGCTGTCCACCGTAAAGAAAGGATTCGGTAAACCACTAAACAAGAGGTCATTTTTTCCCTCCCCGGTCATAAACACCGGAAAAATCCCAAAAGCAGTAGATTTTCTTCTGATCACATTACCTACGTGGAATTTTCTGCAGGCCATCTGAAAAGAATGGCAGATCAAAAAGGCATGCTTCTTAAGCTCATTCCGCTTATTGTGCTGTACGATACCCTCCAGCAGATCAAAGAAATCCTGCTCCCAGACCTGTCCCTCTCCGTCATAAGGACTGCCCGGACCGCCGCTGGAGATATAAATGTCATAATCAAGCCCGGGACACTCACCCTTAGCCCTCAGATCAAATACCTCAAAAGGCAGGTCAATACCCGTATCCGCCTGATAGCGCAATAAGATCTCCTGTATCCCCCGCATCCCCTGGTTGGCTACCCCCTTATTCATGTCTATCACCGCCACCCTGATCTTATTCTTCTCCGCTATGCTCACTATTTAGCTCCGATTAAAGTTTGTGTAGTGATGTAATCCACTACCGCCTCAAAGTTACCATTTTGTTCGTAAACAGCCAATTGCCTGTCCGCACCCGTTCCATGCTCCATAATTTTCATCACATAATTGATCTCGTTCCTGCAGCCCAGACCATCCACCACATCATCTATAAAATCCAGGAGTTCCAGGATCAGGTTCCGGCAGTTCACCTCCATCTCTTTTCCGAAATCGATCAGATTCCCATCTATGCCATACCTTGCCGCACGCCATTTGTTCTCGTTGATCAGTGCGCGCGAATAGCTGATGAAATTCAGATTTTGCAGCCGGAGCTTATACAATTTGGCACACAGACACTGGAACAAAGCTACGAAAGCCATCGTCTCATCGATCAGCATCGGACAGTCGCAGATCCTGAACTCTATCGTTTCAAAAAAAGGATGCACCCTGATGTCCCACCAGATCTTCTTGGCATTATCAATACTATTGGTCTTGATCAGCAGCTTTACATAATTGTCATAATCCTCTATACTGTTAAAAATATCCGGAATACCCGTTCTCGGAAACTTGTCAAATACCTTGGTCCTGAACGATTTATATCCCGTATTCCGGCCCTCCCAGAACGGTGAATTCGTAGACAAGGCAAACACATGCGGCAGGAAATACCTGACCTGATTAGCAATATGTATGGCCAGTTCCCTCGACTGGAAACCTACATGCACATGCAAACCAAAGATCAGGTTCGATCTGGCAGCCTCCTGCAGCTCATTCACGATCTCATTGTACCTGGGATGCTCCGTAATCAGCTGTTTCTCCCAGTGGGAAAAAGGATGCGTACCCGAGGCGCCGATCCGCAGGCCCTGCTCGCCCGCCAGTTGTGATACTGTATAGCGCAATTGAGAGATCTCAGCCCTCGCCTGATCCGTATTCCTGCAGATTCCCGTACCTACCTCTACCACCGCCTGGTGCATCTCTGCCTTTACCTGATCCTTATGGATCTTTTGGGCGGCCTCTACTATCTTCTGGTCATGTGAGGTCAGCTCACGGGTCACAGGGTCTATCACCATGTACTCTTCCTCGACCCCCAGCGTAAATTCGTTCATCATCCTATTTCTTTTTAGCCGCGGGTTTTTTAGTCTTGTTCACAACAGCCGAACTGCGTACATATTCACCCCAGGTCAGGTTGTCCTGCCCGTTGACCTGGTCCTTTGCCCTTTCTATCGCATACAATGCCGAGTGCTCTACCACCCAGTCAAAATTTTCCTGACCCACGCTGGTGACTTCAGCATCCGGTGCCGGATTGCAAAAATCTATAGCGTAAGGTATCCCGTCACGAACCGCAAACTCTACCGTATTGAAATCATAGCCGAGGTATTGGTTCAGTGTTAACACATATTTATGGATCGTAGCCAGCAAAGCCTTATCTGGCGGCGGAGTATTTACCTGATAACGCAGGTGAAAAGGATTCCGGGGTTCATACGGCATGATCTTCACATATTTTCCGCCGATACAATAGCACCTGAAGTATTCTTCAAAGACCACCTCTTCCTGAAGCATCATTACCGATTGCCTGGTCTTGCTGTGCTTGTCAAAAAAGTCCTCCCTGTCATGCAGCTTATACACTTCCTTCCAGCCGCCGCCATCAAATGGTTTCATGTAAGCAGGAAAGCCCGTGTACCCAAAAATTCCTTCCCAGTCCATCGGAAAAGCAAGGTTACTGAACGACTCATCCGAAGTGTCATCCGGTTGTTCATATGAGGGGATCAAAGCAGTCTTAGGCACTGGAATACCCAGCTTTACAGCCAGCGCATTGTTGAAGAATTTCTCATCGGCACTCCACCAGAAAGGGTTGTTGATCACCGCGGTTCCAGTTATAGCTGCATTTTTCATTGCAGCGCGGTAAAAAGGAACATCCTGAGAGATGCGGTCAATAATTACCGCATAGTCCAGTGGTTCTGCCTGGAATATCTTATCTATATTTACGAATTCAGCCCTGATTCCAGCTCCTGCCAGCTCATTCACGCGTTTCACAAACGCCTCAGGAAAAGACCTTTCCCGGCCAAATAATATTCCGATTTTCTTCATAATTCGTTAATAGTTTATATTGGTTCTTAAACTTTGTAATGATTGATTTTTATAATTCTGACAAATATTCCGGGAGCATTTGCCTCCATATCGGCCAGTCGTGATCCGCATTGTGCCGGATGTCAAGCCAGTGCTTTATGCCCTTCTGATCCAGGATCCAGGACATCCTTTCATTGTCTGCCCTGCAGATATCTCTGTCTGAGGTGCCCAGTACAATTCTCATCTTCCATATTTCCGGATTGCTGTCATTTACCACAAAATCTACCGGATTGTTAAAATACACCTCATCATTGTAAAACCCGTCCAGCTGCCCCCTCATATCAAAGGCCCCGCTCATGCTGTACAAATGGCTGACCAGCCAGGGATGCCTGAAGGCAAAGTTCAGCGCATGATAACCACCAAAACTGCAGCCTGCCACCACGACCTGATCATGCCCCGTTTCCCGCATTGCCATGCCGCACACCTCTTCCAGGATCAGTTTGTCGTAAGCCATATGTGTTTTTACCCGGTCTGCCGGATGGATTTGCTTGTTGTACCAGCTCAGGGCATCGATACTGTCTACGCAATATACCTTTATCCTGCCCTCGTCAATGAACCACCGGACAGACTCTATCATCCCAAAATCCTTGCTTTCATAATACCTGCCCATACTGGTCGGAAAAATAATGACCGGGCGTCCGCTGTGTCCAAAGGAGAGCAGCTCAAAATCCCTGCTCAGATTGGGACTGTACCATTTTTTATATTCTTCTTTCATGGCGATGATTTAGGTGCTTTAATATAAGAATTAAAACTTTATTAAACAGTGATCAAACCTTATTAAAAGCAAACAGTAACCGCATTTGTTCTTGTAAATCTTTGTATTAAGTAAAAATATGATTCAGCATATCTTATGTTTTCCGCAGAGTAGTACCTTTGCCTCACATTTGTGAGAAAGGGAAATCGCTGAATTATGTACACCACCATGTTATTGCCGGAAGTTATCAGGACCACGTATCTTTTAAAATCTGTCCATCTGAAGAAGGAAGTGGAATTTGAAATCTTTGTTCCGGATAATCTGCTGGGTAATGAGCAGCTGAGCCTGTTGCTGCTCAATGACGGACAGGATGCAGACGCACTTGGTGTTGAAGACACGCTCAGGCAATTGTATGGACAGCACAAGATCTCTGCACTAGTCATCGTTGCCATCAGGGCTTCTGCAGGGAGGCTTGATGAGTACGGAGTAGCAGGTGTGCCTGACTTTGGAGGCAGGGGCAGCAAAGCACAGGCTTACAATAATTTCATCATTAAAGAACTCATTCCATTTGTACAGCAAACAGTAGATGCCCCGGTAAACGGTAAACGTGCCTTTGCGGGCTTTTCGCTCGGAGGACTTAGTGCATTTGATATCGCCTGGAATAATGATAATTATTTCGATGCTGCAGGCGTTTTTTCCGGATCATTCTGGTGGAGAAAAAAAGACCTCAAAGACGGTTATACAGACGATGACCGCATCATGCATGACCGCATCAGAAATACGCCGCATAAACCTGACCTTAAATTCTGGCTCATGACCGGCACGGAAGATGAACTGGCCGACAGGAACAGAAACTTCATTATAGATTCTATTGATGACACGATTGATGTGATTAAAGAATTGCTCAGAAAAGGCTATCGCCGTCCTGATGACATCACTTATTATGAGAAAGTAGGCGGTAAGCATGACCTCTCTACTTGGGCCCAGACCTTTCCGGCATTCCTGTGCTGGGCTTTTCCGCGTAAAATAGCATAGACAAACCTCATTAGAACTTGTACGATACTGATAGCACCATGTGTGTGGTTTCAGTTCACGTTGAGTCCACGTTTTTTCTAAGAAAAGGTGGACTCAACGTGGACCGAACGTGGACTCAACGTGGACTTGGTAACAACGCCGGACTAGCTATCTTATTTTCATAGCTGTGTCAGCGGAAGACACTGATCCGGACGCACTATGTAATTTGAACAGTGCTAATCCCTTGATTTATAAAAATTAAACCGTATCTTTGCGCCAAAATTTACACGCATTTTATGCAAAAAATAAGAAACATAGCTATTATAGCACACGTTGACCACGGCAAAACCACACTGGTTGACAAGATCTTACACTCATGTTCTATCTTCAGGGATAATGAACAAACAGGTGAGTTGATATTGGATAACAATGACCTGGAACGTGAGCGTGGTATCACTATCGTTTCAAAAAATGTTTCCGTACAATATAAAGATGTAAAGATTAATATTATCGATACTCCTGGTCACGCCGATTTCGGTGGTGAGGTAGAGCGAGTATTGAAAATGGCGGATGGTGTATTGCTGCTTTGCGATGCGTTTGAAGGTGCAATGCCTCAGACACGTTTCGTAACTCAGAAAGCACTGGCTTTGGGTCTGAAACCTATCGTTGTGGTAAACAAGGTAGATAAAGAAAACTGTCGCCCTGAAGAGGTGTATGAGCAGATCTTTGAATTGTTCTTTAATTTGGAGGCTACGGAAGATCAGCTTGACTTCCCTGTGATCTACGGTTCGTCCAAACAAGGATGGATGAGCACAGACTGGAAAGTACCTACTACTGATATCTTTGCTTTACTGGATGCTGTTGTAGCAAATATTCCTCCTGCACCTACCAACGATGGCACCCTGCAGATGCAGATCACTTCATTAGATTATTCATCTTTTGTGGGTCGTATCGCTATCGGTCGTGTACACCGTGGTGCGATCAAAGAAAACCAGCCGGTTACTTTGATCAAGCGTGACGGTAAACAAGTGAAATCAAGAGTGAAGGAATTGTATACTTTTGAAGGACTGGGCAAAATCCGTACTACTGAGGTAAAATCAGGTGATATCTGCGCAGTAGTTGGTATTGATGGTTTTGATATTGGTGATACCATTGCTGATTTTGATGCTCCTGAACAATTGCCGGTAATCAAGATTGATGAGCCTACCATGAACATGCTGTTCACGATCAATAACTCACCGTTCTTTGGTAAAGAAGGTAAATTCGTTACTTCTCAGCGTTTGAGAGAGCGTCTGTATAAAGAGATGGAGAAAAATCTGGCACTGAAAGTGGTAGAGACAGAATCTCCTGATTCTTATCTGGTTTATGGAAGGGGTATCCTCCATTTATCAGTATTGATCGAAACCATGCGCCGTGAGGGATACGAGATCCAGGTGGGTCAGCCACAGGTTATCATTAAAGAAATTGATGGTAAAAAATGTGAGCCGATGGAGACTTTGATCGTAGATGTACCGGGTGAGGTTGCAGGTAAGGTAATCGAACTGGTAACGCAGCGTAAAGGTGATCTGCTGGTTATGGAGCCAAAAGGTGATTTGCAGCATCTGGAGTTTGAAATTCCTGCACGTGGTATCATCGGTTTGAGAAACAATGTTTTGACTGCGACTGCTGGTGAGGCGATCATGGCACACCGTTTCAAGGCTTATGAGCCATGGAAAGGTACTATTCCGGGCAGATTGAACGGTGTACTGGTTTCTATGGATAAAGGTAATACAACTGCTTATTCTATTGATAAACTACAGGACAGAGGACGTTTCTTCGTGGATCCGGGAGTAGATATCTACGAAGGTCAGATTTTGGGTGAGCACATCCGTGATAATGATTTGGTGATCAATATCGTAAAAGGTAAAGCCCTGACCAATATGCGTGCTTCTGGTACGGATGACAACACACGTATTGCTCCGGCAATTAAATTCTCATTGGAAGAAGCTATGGAGTACATCCAGGCCGATGAGTATATTGAGGTAACTCCGGTAAGCATGCGTCTGCGCAAGATCTACTTAAATGAGAACGAGCGTAAGATCAATGCCAAGAAATTCCAGAGCTAATATTAATACTGGATTTTCCATATAAAAAGCCTCCGATACATTAGTATCGGAGGCTTTTCTTTTATGTCTTTAAGGGATAAGATATCCGGTGATGAAGATGGTCTAATCGTTGGTGCGTTTGTGCCTGACCGCATAGCCTATGAGGTTGGCAGCGATGAAGATGTGGTTGATCAGATTGGGGATCAGTCCGTAATATTTGGTGAAGATGCGGAAGCGTTCCCTGAGGCTGGCCATGTGTTTCTTTTTGGAAATGCCCCCAACCAGGTATTTGGCGACATACATGTGGGTATTGACAATACTGGATGCATTTTTTGCTGCTTTGATCACCCAGTCTATATCTGAACTGTATTTGTACCTGAGGTCGTAGGGCTGTGCCAGACTGCGCTTGATATAGATGGCCTGATGGCTCACGCTCATGCCAAACCTGAAGCTTTTCCAGTTGAATACTTCCGGTGCGCAATGACGTCTCTGACCCAGGCTCTGCCAGTTCTCATCATACATTTCGGTTTCGCCATAATAGATGTCGGCAGAGGATTCAGTTTCAAATACTTCAGTTACCGTCTCGGGCGCGTAGATTTCATCTCCGGAGTTCATGAACAGGATGTAATCGCCGGTAGCCAGTGACAGACCTTTATTCATGGCGTCATATATGCCTTTATCGGGTTCAGAAATGAATTGGGCCAGTCTGTCCTTGTAGGTCTGGATCTTGTCTCTGGTGCCGTCTGTGGAGTTCCCGTCTATAACGATGTATTCGATATTACGGTAGGTTTGATTCAGTACAGAAAGCATCGTGCGTTCAATATCCTTTACATTGTTATAAACGATAGTGATGACACTTAACTTTGGCTGCATTCGGCTGTTGATCTAAGAAAGTAAATGATGGTGTGTGTTGGCTACTTCGGCTGTAAATCCAGAAGTGTCTGATACAATAATAAGTGTTTTTCTGCAATAACATGTTCAGAGAATTGTGATAAAATTGTCTTTCTTGCTTCTTTCTGAATATCAGGCCCGTTCTCTTCATGGTACAACCATTCCATGCCGGTGGCGAGGTCTTCTGATGATTCGTATTCTGCGAGATAGCCATTTTCCAGGTGCCTGACCATGTCAGGGATACCGCCTGTTTTGAAAGCAACTACAGGAGTGGCACAAGCCAGGCTCTCCATGACGGTGTTGGGCAGGTTGTCTTCCAGTGAAGGTGTGATGAATGCATCTGCAGCGGAATAGCATTTGGCGAGGTGCTCGTCGTTGTTTATGGTGCCCAGAAAGGTGGTTTTGAAAGGGAATTCCGGCATTTCAGCGTTTGGTTTGTTGCCAAAGATGATCAGTTCAATGCGGTCTTTGTCAATGCCTGGTCTGGTTGAAAGATCATTCAGCGCTTCAATAAGAAAGCTTGTTCCTTTGTGCTTATCATCTTTTGAGGGCATAAAGCCACTCATCAGTACAAATTTATCCGGGCTGATCTTCAGCATCTTTTTAGCCTCTGCCTTTACATATGGCTTGAACACATTGGTTTCAATGGTGTTCGGGATGACGGTGACTTCCCTGAAGCCCATCAGACTGCTGAGTTTAATGGATCCTGCCATCCAGTTACTGGGTGCTATGATATGGCAATTGAGTTCAGAATAGGCTTTCTTTTTGCGGAGCCAGGTTTGGTGGGAGAGGTCATTTTTGCCGCTCATTTTTAACAAGGGGCAAAAGCCGCATTCTTTATAATAATTTTCGCAGGAATAGCGTACATGGCAACCACCGGTAAAGGCATTGCTGTCGTGAAAGGTCCATACGACCGGTTTTTCCAGTTCATCCAGCTGGGCGAGGAATTTTGGGGAAAGGAAACCGTGGTTGATCCAGTGGAGGTGGATGATGTCGGCTTCCCGCACAGCGGGATGATCAATGATGGAAGTCCCGAACCATTGCAGGGAGAAGGGGGTCTTGAGGTTCTTTTTTACAACGGATTTAGAGAGGTAACGTTCTGCGAGGATATTGAATACGGCACCTGCTTTTTGAAATTTGCTTTTGCTGAATGTTCCGGTTTTGCTGCTTTCTCTGAACTGGAAATATACCATCACTTTCGACTCAATGCCGCTGGCATTGAGGGCGTCATTTAACCTGAGGCAGGCTCGTCCTGCACCCCCGTTACCTTCATATGTATTTAAGTGTACTACTTTCAATTGGTCAAACTTAGCTAAAATTAATCGGTCTCTGTGCTTAATCGGAACTGGAAAATCCAGGCAGAAAATTACATATATTTTAATCTTTATTGAAACTCTTATGTATTTTAGCGGTACATGAGACCCCTTTTGTAACATCATGCTGATTCAGTGGGTCTTATTCTAAATAAACTTTCAAATTCAATGAAGAAACTGTTATCTCTGATGCTGCCGGCACTGGTTCTTTGCGGAACTGCGGTACAGGCACAAACCGAAACAAGATTTGCATCCTATCCGGCATTAACGCCAAACGGACAGACTGTAGTATTCAGTTATGAGGGGGATCTCTGGAAGATTTCTGCAGAAGGGGGAGAAGCAAGCCGGATTACGGCCATGCCGGGGAATGAGATTAGTCCGAAGGTATCTCCTGACGGCAAATGGCTTGCTTTCTCTTCAGATCAGTTTGGTAATTATGATGTATATGTCATGCCTATGGCGGGTGGTGAGGTCAGGCAGCTGACCTTTAATGATGCTGCGGATGAGGTGGACAACTGGAGCTGGGATGCAAAGACGATTTATTTTACTTCCGGCAGATACAATATGTATTCGGCTTACAAAGTAAATGCAGAGGGGGGTACAGCAGTCAGGTTGTTTGATAATTATTTCAATACGGTGCATAATGTAGCGGAGGCTCCAAACGGGGAGCTGTTCTTTAATGACACCTGGGAGAGCAGGACTTTTGCAAACCGTAAGCGCTATAAGGGGGCCTATAATCCTGATATCCAGTCCTATAATCCTAAAACAAAAAGTTATAAGCAGTATACGGATTATAAGGGGAAAGACTTCTGGGCCACAGTGGATAAAAAAGGTACTGTCTATTTTGTATCTGATGAGGGAAATGATGAATATAATCTGTACACCTTTGTTGCCGGAAAGAAGACAAAGCTAACCAGCTTTGAGACTTCTGTGAAGCGTCCTTTTGTGGCTGCATCAGGAAATGTTATAGTATTTGAGAAGGATTATCAACTTTATCTATATGATGTGGCGGCTAAGAGCGCTAAGCAGATCAAGGTTGGAATTTCGAGAAATAACGTGCTTTCTAAAGAACAGGAGTTTAATATCCGGGAGTCTGTTTCTGCTTTTGATCTTTCTCCGGATGGAAAGAAACTCGCCTTTATATCGAGGGGCGAGTTGTTTGTTAGTGACGCGGAGGGAAAGTTCATCAGGAGGATTGAAAGTTCTGCAGAGAATGCGAGCTTTGCGGAGCGGGCGATGGAGGTAAAATGGCTGAATGACAATAAGACACTGTTGTTTAACCAGACTTATAAAGGATACCAGAACTGGTTTACGATCGGGGCCGACGGCAAAGGGAAACTGAAACAGCTGACCAGGGATAGCGGAAACAACCGGAATATTACTTTAAACAGGGAGCGCAGCCAGGGGGTATACCTGAGTGGCAGAAACGAGGTTAGGTTGCTGGATCTGAAATCGCTGGAAAGCAAAACTATCGTAAAGGACGAGATCTGGGCTTTTCAGAATTCGGGACCTTCTTTTTCTCCTAATGGAGAATATGTCCTGTTCACGGCTTACCGGAATTTCGAGCAGGATATTTTTGTACATCACATTAAGAACAATAAGACGCTGAACCTGACCAATACCGGGGTGACGGAGGCCGGTCCGATGTGGTCGCCGGATGGAAAGTATATTTTCTTTACCAGTTCACGTACGAAGCCTTCTTATCCGACAGGTATGCAGGAAAGTCATGTTTACCGGATGGCGCTGGATGAATATGATGAGCCGTACCGCAGCGATAAATTTGAGGAGCTGTTTGAAGAGAAAAAGGAAGAGAAGAAAGAGGAAAAGAAAACTGAAGTAAAGGTTGCGGGAAAGTCAGGTGCTAAAAAAGATCAGAAAGCGGATTCTACTAAGAAAGTTGGGGATAAAAAAGAGGATAAGACTCCTGTGAAACCGGCAGAGGTGATCACGATCAATACTCAGCATATTATGGACAGGATAGAGCAGATCAGTCCGGGTTTCGGACAGCAGTACGGGTCAGATGTCCTGTCCAGGGGAGAGAAGACCTATGTGTTTTTTGCTTCCAATCATGAAGGCGGATCGATGTCGCTGTACCGGACGATCATAGAGCCCTTTGAAAACAATAAGACAGAGAAAGTGACTGAGGGTAGCTATGGAGGTCTGGTAGAGGCGGGGGATAAGGTCTATACACTGGCCAGAGGAACCATCAATAAGTACAATATGGATGGCAACAAGCTGGAACCGCTCAATATGAACTTCAAGTTTAGCAGGAACCTGAGCGGAGAGTTTAACCAGATGTTTTACGAAACCTGGGCGGGGCTGGAAGAGAATTTTTATGATGAAGCATTTCACGGCGTGGACTGGAAGAAAATGCAGCAGCGTTATGCAGCCTACCTGCCTTATGTAAACAACCGATCGGACCTGCGCATCTTGCTGAATGACATGCTGGGCGAACTGAATTCTTCACACATGGGTTTTAACAGTTATGGTGCGGAGGAGCGTAAGAATCTGAATTACGTAACGAATGAAACGGGTATGGTGTTTTCTGCTGCTGATCCTTACAAAGTGGACCGGATCGTGGCCAGAAGTAATGGCGTACATAAGGGGGTAAATATTAAACCGGGAGATGTATTGATTGCGGTGAATGGTGTATCCGTGGAGAAAGATAAAGACCGTGATTTTTATTTTACGAGTCCATCACTGGATTCGGAAATGCTGCTAACGCTAAAACGGGAGGGTAAGGAAGTGACTGCAAAAGTGCATCCGCAGAACGGGGGTGCTTTGAGGGGTAATCTTTATGATGAATGGATTACCAAAAACAGAGCAAGGGTGAAGCAACTGGGAAATGACAGAATTGCCTATACTTATATGAAAAATATGGGAGGAGGAGAACTGGAGAATTTCCTGCTGGATATGGTGGCGCAGGAAAACAATAAGGAGGCCGTAATTCTTGATCTGCGCTACAACACAGGTGGGAATGTGCATGATGAGGTATTGAAATTTCTGGCACAGCGGCCATATCTGCAATGGAAATACAGGGGCGGGAAACTGGCTCCGCAGAGTAATTTTGCACCTGCTGCCAAGCCAATTGTATTGCTGATCAATGAGCAGTCCTTAAGTGATGCGGAAATGACTGCGGCTGGTTTCAAAGCGCTTAAACTGGGTAAGGTTATCGGGACGGAAACCTACAGGTGGATCATCTTTACTTCGGCCAAGGGCCTGGTAGACGGATCGTCTTACCGTTTGCCTGCCTGGGGATGCTATACACTTGATGGTAAAAATATAGAGAAGGAAGGGGTATCGCCGGATATTTATGTGAAAAATACATTTGAGGACAGGCTGGCGGACAGAGATCCGCAGCTGGAAAGGGCTGTGGCTGAAATAATGAAAGATTTGAAATAATGGGGAGCGGCAGAACAATCTTTATGAAATTGTTGTGTATTTTCGTTGGACAGCCGGAAGATATACTTGGGCTGACCTGATTTTTTGATAAATAGATTTTATGGATAACCTTTTGACCGACAGGAAATTTTGGATAGATTATTGGGAGGCTAAGACCGGATTGTCCGTGAATATTCCTGAAGATTATTTATTTCACCATCAGCTGGCTGACATTGTAAAAAAAAGAGATGTGCAGACAGCGATTGAATTGGGTGGTTTTCCTGGTTATTATGCTGTTTTTCTGAGGAAGTATTTTAAACTGGATGTTACGCTGCTGGATTATTTTGTTCACAGGCCGGTAACTGATTCTTTGCTAAAGGTAAACCAGTTGACTGAGGATGATATTCATGTGATAGAAACAGATCTGTTTAATTACGTTCCTGTACGGGGCTATGATCTTGTATTGTCATGCGGATTGATTGAACATTTCAACGATACCGCAGACATTATTCACCGGCACATCAGTTTTTTGAATCCGGGAGGAACATTGTTTATCACTCTGCCCAATTTTAATGCTTTAAACGGATGGTTTCAAAAGGTTTTTGATAAGGATAATTACGATAAGCATAATATTGACTGTATGGATCCCGAATTGCTGGCTGGCATTTGCAGGTCCGCGGGTTTGGAGGTTGTTCAGTCCCGGTATTTTGGACGCTTTAGCCTCTGGCTGGAGAATGAGCAGAAAAGGCCGTTGCCGCTGCGTATCTTTAAGAAGTCGTTATGGCTGGCCGGTAAATTGTTCACCAGGGTGATCCCTTTTGATTCAAAGAGTTTATCACCTTATATCATACTGGAAGCCAGAAAACCTTAGGGGGGCCTATTTTATGCGTTGCAGAACGTAGCGTTTGATCCTTGTCCAGAATGATCCTTTCCTGTTTTTCAGGAATGTTCTGATGGCTTCGTAAGCCTGTGGGTTTTCCTGAAGCAGGGTTGGGAATTTAGTAATGGGTTTTGGATTGATGATGACATTATAGATGTCATTGATCCCGGAATGTGTGCCTGTGCCGTCATGACCGATGTTGTTGATCAGTGAGTGTGCCGGGTTGAGGGTTAGGCCGCCTTTAAGAAAGATGGAGGCATACCATCTTATCGCCCAGGAGTTATTTCTGCCCTTCTTAAAGTCTTCCATTTGCTTCCAGAAATTCATCGTGTGTTCGATGGAAAAATCGCTTCGTTTCTTTGCATCGAACTTGCTCATGAGCAGATCGATATTTGGTTCAAAATGTGCCCAGGCCCTGTCCCAGGTTGCCCAGCCCCAACTGGTAGCTGCCCGGTAAAAGAACGTTTCGGGCAGGTTGTTGTCCTTCAGGTTGTACATGTATGCGCCTATGTGCATGACCTTTTCCTGATCCCGGTATAGGTTTAGTGCTTCATTAAAGTAGGTCAGTGTATGCGGGGAAGAGATGAGGTCATCTTCAAATACAATCACCTGTTTATAATCTGCGACAAGCTTACTGACACCTGAAATGATGGAATTGGCAAGGCCCATGTTTTCCTTTCTCTCGATAATGGTCACTGACCTGAACCCGTCTATATCTTTCAGCAGTGCTCTTACCTCTGAAACATTGTTGTATTCTTCGGGAGTTTTAGGCGCATCTGAAAATATAAATAGTTTACTGTCAATTGCCAGGTCATTTTGTTTCAGAAAATTAAGCGTCCGTTTGGTGTGCTGAGGGCGATTGTAGACAAATAAGGCTATTGGTGCCAGGGTTTGCATGAGTTAAAATATTTGTAGCTTCTGATCGGACTTTCTGGTAAGAACGGTGTAGGCATTGCCATATTCTTCTTGTTTGCTCTTCCCCAGCAGTGTGCCCAGTATTTTTTTGATCCTGAACTCCAGTTCGATTTTTAGTTGCCGTGAAATTGTTCTTTCTTTTTTTAAAACATTGAATTCGCAAAACTTAATGGTCTCAACAGGGGTGAGTGAGGTCTTGTCTGCTTTTATTTCCAGGCCTTCACTTTGCAGGAGAAAACGAATCAGCGTAGGGGTATACATGTTGATGTGGCCGTAGTCCAGGAAATGCTTCATACGTTTGTCTACTCCAAACCGGTAATCCAGCGGGACTTCGATAACGATATATCTGGCTACACGTTTGAGCTCACGGAGCAATACCCTTTCGTGTTCTACATGTTCCAGAACATGTGCGAGTATGACAAGATCAAAAGCATCGTCATCGTATGGAATGCGGTAACCATCAAAGCTCCTTACTTCTTTAACGTTGTTGAGGTTCCGGTTTTTGATCACCGATACGCCGCTTTCAGCAATTTCAAGGGCATAAAGCTCATCTGCAAATCCCCATTCATTAAGGTAATGAAGGATGCTGCCATCGCCTGCACCTACTTCAAGGACCTTTTTGTGCTCAATGTCCCTGCATACTTCGATCAGGTTTTGTGCTTTAGATCTTGCACCGAGCATCCGCCATTCTACATCATTACCGGTGTAGAATTCATTGTAGGCATCGATTACATTGTTTGTTGCTGTTGCCATTAATCTTTTTTACCGTCAATAATTAATGATGAATAACCCAGGGACTCATTGAAGCGTTTGTCATAACGTTTTGACCTGATGATGTGACCGTCTTTGCTGTCCCATTCCCTGAAATGAAATTCTCCGTTTTCATCATAATATTCAAGGAGATCAACCTTAAAACCGGCCTCTTCAAAAACTTTCGATAATTTCTTGTAGTCGTATAACAGTTTATGGTCATGAGCTCCTTCTCCAATTCCTCCGGGTTTTACCATATTGATATAATCGGGATTCGGATGGAAACCATCCGGTACGGCAATTCTTACCGTTCCTCCTTTTTCCAGATACTGATAGCAGTTCTTTAAGGCGATCAGAGCGTCCTGATAAGTAATGTGTTCAAATACGTGCTCGGCAAGGAAACGGCTGGCTTTCTTCCCTTCAAAAAGATTTTGAAAGGAGGAGAGTTCCAGCAGATTGAGGTTCTCGATGTTGGAAGGAAGCCAGTTTTCATAATTTGTATGGTGTGCACCTATAATGATGTTCAGCGGACCTGTGGAGTTTTTGATTTTAGACTTCAGCTGTATAAGATCCAGTATGTTTTTGGGTTTATACAGGATCGATCTGATTACACTTTTCAAGGACATTTTAGGTGTTATTATGTTTTAAAGACTTAATAGTTAATGTTGGGGTGCTAATATATCAATATAATTTTAGCTTTTTAAGGAGGGTAATCAGAAACAGGGATTTGAGCATCATGATACCCTGTTGCCTGGTTTTTGGAATCAGCAGAATGCAGAAAGCGGAAACGGCATAGGCGATCAGTGTGGCGAAAGCTGCTCCTGCAATGCCGAATTTCGGAATCCAGAAGAGATTGAGCACGATGTTGACCAAAGCTCCGGCTGCCGTTCGCATCATGGAGAGCTTGGTATATCCTTCGGCGATCAGAAACTGACCGCTTGCGGTTCCGAGAAAAACGAAGATCCCTGCCCAGATGTGTATGGAAAGTACATGTGCTCCGCTGATGTATTTTGGTAAAAAGATCTGATAAATATAAGTGGAAGCAAAGGTCATGAATATGGCCAGGATCAGACTGATCCAGACCATCAGGTCATACATATTCTGCATGCGTTTCATATACCTTTCCTGATCGTCTCTCCTGGCATTCATGATGGCCGGAAAGATAGAGGTGACGATTGCTACGGGAATGAAATACCAGGATTCTGCCAGCTGCACAACAGTGGAATAGGTGGCCAGCTGGGTGGTGCCAAGGATATATTCAACCATTAGTTTGTCGATACTCATATAAACCGAAACGAGTATAGCAGAGAAGGCGAGTGGCCAGGAATGTTTTAGCAGAAATTTGGCAATGGCACTTTCATAATTCCATTTGAAAATAGAGTTGTCCTGTTCATTCTGATAGAGGTAGAGATAGCCTGCTGCGAGTAATACGGTGTCCAGAAGTAAGGCAAAGATAAACCAGGTCAGGGATGCAGCACAAAAGATCAGGATGAGTTTGATTGCAGCTGAAACAATGTTTCCTGCAATTTGTACCATCATAATGTATTTTCCCTGAGATCTGGACTGGAAATAGCTGTCTATGATGTTGAAGGACTGAGAGATGCCGGCCAGACTAACGATCATTACATAAGATAAAGGAGTGTCAAGCGGTTTGGCATGGCTGATGATATAGTAAGCTGCATAGATCAACGGCAGAATGGCAAATCCACCAGCCAGTTTTAAAATAAAGGCGGTGCCGAGCAAAGCATTTTTCCTTTCCGGGGTCCGCAGTAATTCACGGGTTACAAAGCCGTCGACTCCGAGAGCTGCTGCGGCAATAAAAAATGTGGCCAGGGCCATAGGGTAATTGAATATGCCAAACTGTTTGGGACTCAGGTACCTGGCTACTGCAAATCCTACCAGGATCTTGATGCCCAGGCTGCCGACCCGGGCAATCATAAGCCAGCCCGTATTTTTTACATACTTATGGAATGCTTCTTCATCAAATCCCTTAATGACTGGTATCTTCATTGCTGATCTGATGGGTTTAGGTCAGGGGAGCGCCAACGGCTATTTTACAGTCATGTCCCGGTTGTCCATGGGGCGGGTTAAGTTTAGCTTCTTTGCTGCTGTTGGGCTGAGCGTCTGCAGGAACGGCCTGTGGTGCAGGACTTTCCATGGTGGGTGCGTTGCCTGCGGGTTTCGATGCCAGTGGAGCGCCAACGGGGATTGTGCAATCGTGATGGGGCTGTCCGTGTGGCGGATTCTTTTCCGGTCTTTCTGTTGAGGTAACCTGGCTGGTTGTAGCTGCAGCAGCTGCAGAAGGTACTCCATTTGGAGTTGGTGTGATGATTACAGTATTTTTTTGCTCAGGCTGGCAAGCCATAATGAATGTCACCAGAAGACAGAGGGAGAGGATATTTTTCATGATTAATGGGGTTGGGGCAAAGCAATTGAACAAAGATGTGAAATTAAAAGCTCTTCTCAATTCTGATAATTTGTTTTAAATGATGGGCCAGGTGGATTTCCATGAAACGGAACCATTGGTATGCGTTAAAGAGTCCCAGACGGGGGTGGGGTGTTTTGATAATCTTGCTGGCCTCGTGCAGGTTGTGGTAGATAGACTCTAATTTTGTGAGAAATTGCAGGATCAGTGCTGCTGCTTCGGTCCTGCTTATTCTTTTTAGTCTTTCTGCCAGTCTTTTAGGAGCTTTGTATTTTTGTCCAGGCGGCAGGGCGTCGAAGAAAAGAATGGCTTTTGAGATCAGCGGGGTTCGCCCTTCTTCACCTTTACCTTTGCTGCAATCTGCAATGGTATTCAGTGTAAGCAGACTGGAGTCAAAGATGTGAAAATAGACTTCACTATACGACCAGCCGCCTGCGGGAGGGGTTTTAAGGAAAGCTTCTTCGGTGAGTGCGGTAAGTTTGTCTTTAAAAGCAGAGGTTATTTTTTGAATCTTTTTGTGATCTCTTGCAGCGCTCATGTGTGCAGGTTTTAGAAATGTATGAGTAAGTCTTCCAGACTGTTAATCTGCCATTCGACATCTTCCGGGAGTTCTTTATATAAAGGGTTGAAGAAAATGGCTTTCATGCCAAATCCCTGTGCACCCCGAATGTCTGCTTCAATGCTGTCGCCAATCATGATCGACTCTTGTTTTTGAGCTTTTGCTTTATCTAGTGCATATTCAAAAATGGCTTTGTCGGGCTTGTTGATGCCAACGTCTTCAGAAATGATCACATTGCTGAAGTATGGATTCAATCCTGATCCTTCCATTTTGAGCAGCGTGGACTCTTTGAAGCCATTCGAAATGATGTGCAGGGCATATTTCTTTTGAAGGTAGGATAAGACTTTCTGTGATCCTGAGAAAAGATTGGTTTTGGTGGGTGTGATGCGTACGTAATCATTTTCAAACTGATGGGGGATCTTTTCTGGATGTACGCCAAGTTGCATAAATGTCTTGCTGAAGCGCTCGGCCCTCAGGGTTTCTTTCGTGATCTTACCGATATGGTACTCTGCCCAAAGCCGGTGATTGTTTTCTGTATAAATGGAAATGAACTCCTCTGCAGAGGACAGGCCGAGTTCGTTAAGCCTGTAATGCTGGTAAAGTTCGTTCAGGGTTTCACATGCGTTTTTATCAAAATCCCAGATGGTGTGGTCGAGATCGAAGAATATGTGCTTAATCATTTTGGTAACTCCTTACAGTTTAGTGCCATAGGAAAGATCGCCTGCATCACCTAAACCGGGGACAATATACGCTTTACTGGTCATTTCCTCATCAATGGCACCCAGCCATATTTTTGCCCTGGGGAAATTTGCCCGTACATGGCGCAGGCCTTCAGCGCTGGCAATGGCAGCAACAATATGTAATTCCCTGAGTTTGTATTTTCTGGTCAGTTCTTTGCAGCAAAGGACCATACTAAGGCCGGTAGCCATCATAGGGTCCGCCATGATCACGGTTTTGCCGGTCAGGTCAGGGGAAGACACGTATTCCATCTGAATTTCGAAGCTGCCGCTCTTGTGGTTACGGCGATAGGCCGCGATAAAGGCTGAGTCTGCCTTGTCAAATATATTGAGCAATCCCTGATGTAAAGGAAGTCCGGCTCTGAGAATGGTGGCGAGTACAGGTTGTTCTTTTAACCGGACTGTTGCTGAAATGCCTAATGGGGTTTGCGTTTCGGCAGGGGTATATTCCAGGACTTTGCTGATCTCGAAAGCAAAGCATTCGCCCAGCCGCTCCATGTTTCTTCTAAAGCGCATGGTATCTTTTTGCATATTTTCATCACGAAGTTCGGCGATGAAAGTATTGCCAATAGAGCTGGTTTTGCTGAGATCATATATCATTACCTTAAATTTAGTAAATAGTTTCCTTAAATTTTAATCTATTGTGTTCTCTTAAGGTGGTTATAAAAGTTTTGGCAGCAATTGTTTTCCAAATCTATAGGTCAGGGCGATTTCATTTCTGGCGTTGTTAACCAGAGCCGTATTGTCATTGCCCAAAGTTCCGGCCGCGTAGCTGTAGCCTATCTTAAAGTTATTTAGATTTACAGATAAGATTCCGGCTATGAACTTTTCAGAGTTATATGCGGCGCCGATGCCAAATGTATCCTTTATGTATATTGTGCCGGAAAAACTGGTTGCTATTGGCTTGTCTTTTACATAAGTGATTAATACGGCAGGTTTCAGCCTGATGTCTTCAGTAAATGCTGCAAGGTAAGCTCCGGTAAAATGATAATGACTTTTTAGCAAGCCGGTCTGCTTTGCAAAGGCTGTTTCAGGATTGGCAAATGTGAGCTGTGGCATGGAAAGGCCCAGATAGAATTTATCACTATAATACATCAAACCGAAACCAATGTTTAATTTGGTATCCCTTACATCATTCATGAATTGCGGATCAGAAGGATCCAGGGCAGAGTAATTAGATGCATAATTTCGGATACCAGCATTTATAGCAACCGATAGATATTGATTGGATGATATTTGAATGCTTTTAGCAAAAAAGGTATTGACCTCCAGCTGTCTGAGCAACGGTATCCTGTCATTTAAGAGGTAAATGCCTGCGGAGGCATTGATCGGTGAGATTGGCAGATTTCCTGTAAACATTAAGCTGCTTGGCGCATCGTCGATTCCTACAAATTGTTTGTGTCCGAGCGCAGCAATTGAACCTGATTTGTCTAACATGGCGTAAGCCGGATTTACGGGGATGAGGTTATCCGCATATTGGCTATAACTGTATACCTGTTGCTGCGCAAAAATACTGCTGCCGGTCATTAATGTCAGCAGCAGTACAGCAACAGTCTTTTTATAATCCATAGATGATTTTATCTTTCCGCTGGGTTAATATTTGAGGATGATATATCCTGTTTTTCTGTTTTTAGTTGTACCATCTTTATATTCCAGGATATAATAATATGTCCCCGGTAAGAGCAGAGTTCCATTGCTTGAATGTCCGTCGAATACTTTTCCGTTTACACCATATCCTTTTGTTTCATATACAAGTGTACCTCTGGTATTTATGATGGAAATGATATTTTCCGGGAAATCGGTGATTGCGTCAATAGCCAGGTAGTCATTTATCCCATCCCCGTTCGGTGAAAGCGCGGGATGTACCAGGATAGTTTTTTTATCTGCAGCAGGTGTTCCCGGCCCTAAGGGAATGGTTTTTTCTGACAGATTGTTGTCTCTTCCTAAGACTGCCTGAGCTGACCCCTGTTTTAATACTGAGATGGTATAGGTTTGAGTGGTGACCCCGTCCTGTGCCGTGGAAACGACAACGATTTCTGTTGTACCTGAATTAAGTGTAATGGGTGCTGACGGTGTTCCTGAAATTACGGCTGTTCCGTTTACCGTTATGGTTGCATTGACCTCTGTTGCCTTTGGTGTTAATGTTACTGAGGTAACCAGCGGATTTACCGAAGCATTGAAACTTGTTGCATTGGCAGAGCCTCCCGGCTGTTTGACCAGTATGGAAGCAGGGCTTAATGTGATGGCCGATAAGGTGGCCACATTTGATCCCTGTTTTAATACTGAGATGGTATAGGTTTGAGTGGTGACCCCATCCTGTGCCGTGGAAACGACAACGATTTCTGTTGTACCTGAATTAAGTGTAATGGGTGCTGACGGTGTTCCTGAAATTACGGCTGTTCCGTTTACCGTTATGGTTGCATTGACCTCTGTTGCCTTTGGTGTTAATGTTACTGAGGTAACCAGCGGATTTACCGAAGCATTGAAACTTGTTGCATTGGCAGAGCCTCCCGGCTGTTTGACCAGTATGGAAGCAGGGCTTAATGTGATGGCCGATAAGGTGGCCACATTTGATGCCTGCTTTAATACTGTAATGGTGTAGGTTTGAGAGGTGATCCCATCTTCTGCGATTACTTTGATAAGGATCTTATTCGGGCCGGAGATTAATGGTTGTGTGGCTGTACCGGATATGAATAGTGTTCCGTTTACAGTAACGGATGCATTTCCCCCATTTTTTTCTGGTGTTACAGAGAAACTGCTTGTTTCTCTGCCAACTGCTGCCGTATAATCTGTTACCTCTGAGGAGAATACCGGGCTGATTGGACTGCTGGTCACAAGTCCGGCAAGGGAAGCGTCTGTAAATGTCATTGACCGGGTTACAATTATAGTATAAACTTGTGTGTTTATGCCGTCGGCGGCAGTTACAATAACTCTGATCCTGTTCGGCATGTTTGCAGATAAGTTAACCGAAGCTGTTGGATTTGAGGCATTGATGATATTGGTACCTATGGTTACACTTGCGGTATTGTTATTTGCTACTGGTGTAACATCCAACGTGCTTACACTGTAAGGTAAAGTTACATTGTATGTTCTTGTTCCCGGGCTGAACAACGGCATCAGTGTGCCTTTGTTTAATGTCAGCGAAGCAAGTGTTATATCAGCAAAAGGCAACCTGATTACATGTACGTCGTATGTCTTTGTGTGTGTACCATCTTCGGAGGTAACAACTATTGTGAATACGTTATCACCAACAGATATTGGTACCAGATCGGTTGTCATACCATAAGGCAGTGTTACTCCATTTACAGTTACAATAGATGCTTGTTTCTCTGAGACTGTAGATATACGCACGGCCTCAATATTGTTAGGGGTGTAAATCGTGGTGAGAACTTCTCCCATAGAGAAGTTAAAGTTTTTAGAGAAGGTTGTTCCTGATGAAACGTTCAGGGCCAAAAGGTTCGCAATTGGCGACAACAATGGCGGTGGTGTACCCGAACGGGTAAGTACCAGTATATAGGTTTTGGTGACGCTGGTATCCTGAGAAGTGACCACTATATGATAGGTGTTTGGCCCTCCATGCACCGGTAAGGTATAATTTATAAACCTTGGCACCACCGCTCCGTCTATTTTAACAATAGCGTTTTCATCTGCAGATATAGCACTTAGCGGTATGCCTGTATAGGTAGAGTCAGTGACTGTAGCGGTGTATTCAAGAATACCAGGGTTAAATTCTTCATTTAGAGAAGTTATGAACGGGAATGATAGACTTGCCAGCGTAGCATTTGTCGATCGTGGCCTGTTGATATTTAAAACATAAGAAATATGGCTGAGACCATCCTCAGAGATTACGTCTATTGAAATACTATTAGTGCCGAATGATAAAGGCACATTATTGCCGAAGCCTGGATTTAAGTTTTGGTTGTTAATTTTTATAGAGGCCGCATTATTTGCAGCAATTGGCAGGAATGTTAATGCACCAACACTGGTTGCCACTGTTGCATTGTAAGTATGGGTATTGCTAACAAATGGTGTATTTAAAGTTAGGCTGTTATTACCAATTGATGTCAGTGTAGCATCAGATGACTGCGCCCGAGTTACTTTAACTGTATAGGTTCTGTCGTTTCCGTTTTCTGCTTTGGAAACTATTAATATATAATTTTCGCCCACCTGCAAAGGGTAATTAACAGTGCCGTTTTCTGTTATGTTGGTTCCTCCCACAAATACGTTTGCTGAAATATCAGCAGCTGCAGCATCTATGTTGGTGGAGGTAATCCCGTTGCCCACGGCAGCGGTATAACTTAAAGTATTGGTATCAAATGAAGGGTCAACTGTTATGCCGCTTAAGCTAAGGCTGGTCAGCAGGTTATTGGAAGAGTAAGTCCTGTGTATACGTACATAATAACTTTTTATGGTTACAGCATCCTCGGCAGTTACAATAACTTCAATATCGTTTTGCCCGGTATTTAATGCAATGTTTTTTGAACTGCCAGGGGTGTATAGCTGTCCATTTATTTTGATATGTGCGTTTTGCTGATTAAGCGTTGCAGAAATGTTAAATGAGGTTACGTCGTTAGCCACGTTTGCTCCATAGTTTTCCTGGCTGCTGCTAAATGCAGGTGTTAAAGTACCCTGGTCAATAGCTAAACCGGCAAGTGTTGCATCATTCGATGCAGTGATGGTAAGTGCAGTGCTATTTGCCGCGTCCTGTACAAAATCGTAGTTGGCTGCGTTCAAGCCCTCTCCGCTGATTGGATAGCTGCCAGCAGTGCTGCTTATGGTTGCAGGTGATGTAAAACTTAAAGTGCCTATTGTGGCCGACGCCTTGCTATCGCCATTTAAAAACCCGGTTACGGTACCCGTAAAAGTTGGGTTTGCGGTTAAGTATATACGGCTTGCTGGTATAGCTACATAAGTTAAAGTGGCTTTACCTATTGACAGGTTGGCATCGGTATAATTTAAAGTATAGTTGTTGCTTAATGCCAACGAACCACGGGTAATGGCATGATTACCAACATCTTCTCCTGCATCCCTTGTAAGGCTGCCTGTAAAGCCATCGCCGCTTACTAATGCGTCAGCAGTATAGGTTAAGGCAGGGTCGCTGTTGCCGTAGGTCTTGGCCTGAGCGTTTGCCGTTACGTTTATTGTTTTCTTACCAATGGTCAGGCTATTGCCATTGAAATTAATTGCATAGTTACTGCTCAATGCTAAATTTCCCTGATTAATAGTATAAGTGCCGATGTCATCGCCTGTCACGCGGGTTAATACGCCTGTAAAGCTATCGCTAAATGCCAGCGCATCGTTACTATAGCTGAATGTGGGGTCGTAGTCGCCATAGGTTTTGGTTTGTGCGGCGGCATTAATCGTAATCGGTTTAGCAGTAATGGTCACATAGGCCGTTTGAACGGTTATATCATAATTGGTGGTAACATCTGTACTGCCATTGTAGATTTTTTTGGTGCCCAGGGTCATCAGATAGGTACCTGCGTTTTCACCTGGAGCACGTCCGTATTGGTCGCTTGTAGCGTCGGTGGGGGCCAAGGAACCTGCTGTAATTTGAAACTGGTTCAGGAAAGGATCGGCCTCGCCATATACTTTGGTTTTACCAACTGGTAAAACGGTGATCGGTCTTTTGGTAATGGTTAGGTTGGCAGGTACATAAGTAATGTTATAGTTATTACCGTATGATAAGGTTCCCTGGTTAATGACGTAGTCACCGATGCTGATACCGGCTGTCCTGGCTAGCGTACCTGTAGCGGCATCGCCGTTCACTATACCTGTTGCAGTGTAAGTAAATGCTGGGTCTCCATCACCGTACACCTTGGTTTTGGCTGCGGCTGTTACAGTTACGGGGGCTTTCTCTACGGTTAAAACTTGTACTACAGGGGTGGCGGCTAAATAATTCTGATTACCGGCTTGGGAAACAGTGATATTGGTAGTACCAACCGAGATGAGGTGTATTTTGTTATTTACAATAGTAGCTACGTCCGGGTTACTGCTAGCATAATTGAGTTGAAGCCCACTGGTTGTCGTTGCGCTTTCAAAGTCGGGGCTGCTGTACGCTTTCGTTAAAGCAGCGGCGGTTATGGTTTGCGCATGTTTTTTAACTATAACACTTTGCTGTACCTGGCAGCCATTTGCATCTGTAATGGTTAAATCATATGTGCCCGCCGGGACATTGCTCGCAGTAGGGCCCGTAATTGCTGCCGATGACCAGGAATAAGTATATGGTAATGTGCCGCCGGTAACAATAGCCGTTACTGTATTCTCCGATTCAGTTAATGATACCGAAAGGGCATCGGGCTGGGTAATTGTAAATTGTTTAGTTTGTGTAAATCCATCCCCTTCAGTTACGGTTACGCTATAACTGCCCGAGCTTAAATTAGTAGCAGTACTTGTGGTACTAACTGACGGTGACCATTGATAGTTGTAGTTACCGTCACCCCCCGTAACGGTCACGGTTGCCGTCCCGTTGTTAATCCCAAAGCAGCTTACATTGGTTTGGGTCCCAGCTATCGCCAATGCTGCGTTAGTAGTAAAAGTTATATCGTTTGCGCTATATACTGTGCCGATCGCGTTAGTGGCATATGCCCGGGCATAATAGGTTGTACCCGGTGTAAGGCCATTTAAACCGGTACTATAATTTCCTATCGCATTGGTGGTTCCTTTAATGACTTTGTTATTCGCTACTGTTGGGCTTGGGTTTATGTCATAAACTACTCCATACTCTGTTATCGGCGTACCGCCATTACTTGATACGGCCGCATTTATAGTGGCTTTTTTAGCGGTTACCGCAGATGCGTTATCTGCGGTAACTATAGCGGGTATGGCATCATACCATTTAAATGCATCAACCGATAAGTATCCGATACCACTGGTTGTAATTATCTTTAAAGCATTTATATTTTTACCGGTAACGTCTGCACCGCCAACTACGCTAAAGTTAAACAGGGTAAAGCCATTGTTAGTGCTCGCGCTGGGGTTAAACGGGTTACTCCTGCTTACATTAAATACCTCTGTGTCATTTAGCAATCCTATTATCTGTACGGTTCCTGTTGGGCTTAAGTTCAAGCTTGAGGTAGATACATAGAGCCAAACACTATGCATCCGAAATGCAGTTGTACTGGAAATGGTAAAGTTAACCCCTTGGGATGCGCTGGTGTATCCTGTGTTGTCCAGGTACTTATTGTCCTTTGCGGAACCATTCCATCCAGTGCTGGGATAAGATCCCTGTACATAGAAATAGGATAGTGTGGATGCGACAGTAAATAACTGCCCGTCTGACACAAATGATGTCGCTCCATTGGTTTGAGATTCAAAATTTTCAAAATGCTGTGCTGCCACAAATAGTGAGGACGTAAGTAGTGCGGTAAGGAATAGAAGTTTTTTCATATCAACGGAGCATTAAATTAATTGAGGAGGGGTTTGGTTTATTTTGGGCAGATCCACTGAAGAAACAGATCCGGGGGTTGCATCATGAGTCAAGTAATAAACCTGATTTTGGCTATTGGCGGTAATGTAAAGCAGTAAAAAGAATGACAATATAATGGACAATAGGGAAAGCCTTCGCTTAATAAGCAATGCGGCCGACCGTAGAAGTGTAATCATGGTGTGAATTTGACTTGGTTTGTTTTTCTGATCTTTGCGTTTAATACCTGCATCCGAGCGTATAAAAAGTAAAAAATCAGTTGTAAAGGTAGGTGCTGTGAATAGTCTTTTATTTTTATTGTAGTCCAGTATTATATATCTGGACTAATATACTGTCGCAGTTTTTTTGTGCATCATAAGAAAGATCCTTAGAATAAGGTTAATATGAAATATACAAGATCATAATTTCATTTTTTGGATAGTTTTGGCATATTCTGCTGGGCTCATGCCAATGCGTAGTTTAAATTCAGCAAAAAATAAGCTCCTCGAAGAAAACCCGCCATTTATTCCCATGGCTTCAATTTTGAGGTGCTGCCATGTTTCGTATTGTTGAAGTTGGTGCCTTAAATAAATAACCCGATAGGTATTGATAAGGGAATTAAAACTTTTTTTGTAGTGAAAGTTGATGAAATGTGACAACTGGTGGGCAGGTAAGGAAAGCTCTCCGGCCATTTTGGACAGCGTTAAATCCTGTTCCCTGAACCCCTGTTTTTCAACAAGAAATAACCTGATCAAGCCATGTATATTCTCAGTTAGTATAGGATTTCTGGTGTTTTGCCGCTCTTTTAGGAGCTTTTCAAGCGTTTTAGGTTTAATGTTTAGGTAGTCTGCAATATATTCTACCGGAATCCTGTCGAAATGATTGGACATTTCAGCGGCATAGTATTCATATTTTTCCTGAGCGGTGCCCATTCTGATGATATTGGAGCGCTCGTGTGCTATTTTATAAAAGTCTTCCAGTATTTTTCTAACAATGACATTCCACTCAAAAGAAGTTGCGATCCAGTTCAGCAGGTCATTTACCGAGAGGCCAAGCAAAATAGCATCTTCTATCACATACATGCTTTCTCCGGAAGGTTTTTCGCCATACATCCCGTTAATTGAAGAGATCGTATCGCCTTCTGCACATATGTATGTGGTTAGCTTTTTCTTTTTCTTGGTTGTATAGCCAACGACAATTCCACTGATGATAAAATAAAATGCCGTCGCATGCTCTCCCTGTCTGAGCAAATAAGTTCCTTTTTTGTAAGACACCTGGAATACAGCTTCCCTGAACTGATCCGCTATGGCTGATGGTATGGGAGAGTAGGAGGTTATATAATTTAAAACGGCCCCGATATAAGCTGAATCGACATCATTATGTTTTATCACTTGAAATTTGCATTAACTGCTGTTAGAATGGATTGTATGATGTTTCTATATTGTGAAAAGCCTAAATTTTAGGTAAATGTGCGAATTTTATGCATTATTCCTGTATTAATTTTTATAGATGCTTAAAGTGGAGGGTGTCAGTATGACATTGTTTATGATCGCTGGCGCATGATATCGCGGGTATTTCTTAAATTTAGTAAATAGTTTCCGTAAATTTGAATCTATGAAATTTCAACTCGCTTCAGATTACAGACCGACAGGAGATCAGCCTGGCGCCATAAAACAGCTGGTGGAAGGAGTTAATGCACAGGAGCATTACCAAACTTTATTGGGCGTTACCGGATCCGGGAAGACCTTTACTGTGGCTAATGTGATTGAACAAACACAGAAGCCTACACTGATACTGAGTCATAACAAGACCCTTGCGGCACAATTGTATGGTGAATTTAAACAGTTTTTCCCTGAAAATGCAGTGAATTATTTTGTTTCATATTATGATTATTACCAGCCTGAGGCTTTTATCGCCAGCAGCAATACGTATATAGAAAAAGATCTGAGCATTAATGAGGAAATTGAAAAACTAAGGCTTCGGACCACTTCTGCACTGATGTCGGGCAGAAGGGATGTGATCGTAGTGTCTTCTATTTCCTGTATTTATGGTATGGGAAATCCAGAGGATTTTTCAAGATCTGTATTCCGTTTTTCAGTAGGGACCAGGATTTCAAGAAATTCGTTTTTGCATAGTTTGGTGGAAATCCTGTATGCAAGGACTACAAATGAGTTTAAGCGGGGAACATTCAGGGTGAAGGGGGATACGGTTGATATTTTTCCCGCTTATCTGGATTCAGCCTACCGTATCTCATTTTTTGGAGATGATGTAGAGGAACTCAGTGTGATTGATCCGGTAACTGGTAAGACACTGGAGAAGCTGGAGGATATGGCCATTTATCCGGCTAATCTTTTTGTAACGCCAAAAGACAGATTCAATTCATCGATATGGGGAATTCAGGAAGAGCTGGAAGTTCGCAAAAATCAACTGATAGAGGACAGACACCTTCTGGAGGCAAAAAGGCTTGAAGAAAGGGTCAACTTTGATATCGAAATGATGAAGGAGCTGGGCTATTGTTCGGGAATTGAAAACTATTCCCGGTTTTTTGACGGCAGGTCTCCTGGGATGAGGCCTTTCTGTTTGCTGGACTATTTTCCTGATGATTACCTGATGGTAATTGACGAGAGCCATGTGACCGTGCCGCAGATCAGAGCGATGTATGGTGGTGACAGATCGAGAAAGCTGTCGCTGGTAGAATATGGTTTTCGCCTGCCTTCTGCGCTGGACAACAGGCCGCTGAATTTTGATGAGTTTGAAAGACTGGCTCCGCAGACGATCTACGTAAGTGCTACACCGGCTGATTATGAACTGCAGAAATGCGAGGGTCTGTATGTGGAGCAGGTGATCAGGCCTACCGGGCTGCTGGATCCGCTGATTGAAGTGAGACCTGCTGTAAATCAGGTGGATGATTTGCTGGATGAAATAGACAAGACGATAAAAATAGGAGACAGGGTTTTGGTGACTACACTCACGAAGAGGATGGCGGAAGAGCTCACTAAGTATATGGACAGACTGAACATCAAGTGCAGGTATATTCATTCTGAGGTCAAGACACTGGAAAGGGTGGAGATTTTGAGGGGGCTGAGGCTGGGAGAGTTTGATGTGCTGATCGGTATCAACCTGCTGAGAGAAGGGCTGGATTTACCTGAAGTTTCATTGGTTGCGATATTAGATGCTGATAAGGAAGGCTTCCTGAGGTCTGAACGGTCATTGATTCAGACTATAGGCAGGGCAGCGCGTAATGACAGGGGGCATGTGGTGATGTATGCGGATAAGGTTACGGACTCTATGGCAAAGACCATTGACGAAACCAATAGAAGAAGGGAAAAACAGATTGCTTATAATCTGGAGCACGGGATCACTCCAAAGACGGTGGGTAAAAGCAGAGAGGCGATATTGGAGCAGACTTCTGTACTTGATTTTTCATCAGGAGAAGCCAGACGGGCTAAGGCTTATGTGGAAGTGGATGAGGTGAGTATGGCGGCTGATCCTATAGTGCAGTATATGACTAAGGCAGAGATGCAGAAATCGATAGATAAAACAAGGAAAGATATGAGTAAGGCGGCTAAGGATATGGACTTTCTGCTGGCTGCGAGGCTGCGGGACGAGATGTTTGCGATGGAAAGATTATTTGAGGAAAGATTTGGGAAAGGAATTAAAGCTTAAATGGACGGAAAGAACAGAAAAGACATTTACCCTGGACTTGAGGTGGATGTGATATTGAAAAAGGATCAGCGCAGCGGGAAACTGACCAGGGGAATTGTAGCTAATCTGCTGACTTCAGCTCCTTATCATTCCAGAGGAATAAAGGTAAGGCTGGAAGACGGGCAGGTAGGCAGAGTGGCAGGAATTGCGGAGGATTTATAATTGTATTGCAATAATCTGGTCCGGATTGTAATAATGAAAATATGGAGCCGTCTATATTTTATATAGATTTGTAACGTTAAATAGGAACATGGGATTTTTTAAATTTATAGTAGTCAGCTTTTTAGTATTATATATCATCCGGATCATACTTCGCCTGGTATTTCCTATGGTATTGAAAAGCTTGTTTAGTAAAGTACAGCAGCAGGCTCAGAACCAGAGCCGGCCAGCTCCGGAAAAACCCGAGGGGTCTATTTCCATCGATTACGTGCCGCCAACGGCAAAGACCGGAAAAACAGATAAACTGGGTGACTTTGTAGATTACGAAGAGATAAAATAAAAAAAAATTATCTAAGTTTGGGATTGAGTTTAAATCTTAAACAAACCCTTAATGAATAATTGGTTAAAAGCGAATGGCATACATCTGGCCATTATTGGATTTTTTGTAATCATCTGTTTTGTTTATTTCAGTCCTGTTTTGCAAGGAAAAGCACCTGCGCAGAGTGATGTAATACAGGCAAAGGCAATGGCCAAGGAGATCATGGACTACAAGGAAAAAGATGGTACGGGTCCGCTTTGGACCAACCAGATGTTCGGTGGTATGCCGGCATATCAGATTTGGGTTCAGCATCCATACAATGGGGCGACTTATGTGATCAACCTGATCAAAACCATTTTTCCGGATCCGGTGGATGCGGTATTGTTATACCTTGTCGGCGCATACTTTTTATTTTGTGTGCTGAGGATCAATCCCTGGCTGGCTGCTGCCGGGGCAATCGCCTTTGCATTTACCTCATATAATTTTATCATTATCGCTGCAGGGCATAGCAATAAGGCGCTGGCTATTGCATTTTGTGCACCTATTCTGGCAAGTGTAATTCTAACGCTGCGGGGGAAACACTTGGTCGGCGGTAGTTTAACGGCCTTGTTCCTGGCTTTAGAGATCAGGGCGAACCACATACAGATGACTTATTACCTGATGATCGCTTTACTGATTTTTGTGGGTATAGAGCTGTATCATGCGGTAAAAGAAAAGAAACTAGCCCAATACTGGCGTGCGGTTGCTTTTCTGGGTGCAGGTTTGGTGCTTGCTTTTATGGTGAACGCGGGTAAACTGTGGACAACTTATGAGTACGGCAAGGAATCGAACAGGGGACAGTCGAATGTTACTACAGATGCCGCTGAGGAAAAAAGCGGGTTATCGAAGGACTACGCGTACTACTGGAGTCAGGGCGTCGGGGAGTGCTTTACTTTTCTGATCCCCAACTTATATGGGGGGGCAAGCGGGATTGGCGCATTGGTTAAACCAGAGAGCCATACCTATAAGGCTGTTCAGGGAATTACTGGTGGTGATCCTACCGGGGCTATACAGCAGCTGGCCGGACAGGTCGGCTTGCAGCAATACTGGGGAGAAAAACCAGGTACTTCAGGTCCATACTACTTTGGGGCGATCGTCTGCTTTCTGTTTGTTTATGGCTTGCTGATTGTTAGGAGCAGATTAAAATGGTGGATACTGGCAACAACGATCTTGTTTTTGCTGTTGTCATTTGGAAAGAATTTTCCGCTGGTATCGGATTTATTCTTTGCGTATTTTCCAATGTATAATAAGTTCAGGGCAGTAGAATCTATTCTTGCACTGGTAGGATTGATGGTGCCGGTGCTTGCACTGCTTGCAGTGAAAGAGATTCAGGATGGAGGATATGATCAAAAGGTACTGACTAAAAAGCTGACTATTGCTGCGGGAATTACCGGCGGGTTTGCGTTATTGGTTGCGATTATGCCTACGGCATTTTTCAGCTTCACTACGGAGATGCATCAGCAAATGGTACAGTACTTAACTCAGATGCTGGATAATAATGCAGGTATGGCACAAAGTATAGGTAGTGCACTGGTTGCCGACCGTGCTGATCTTGCCCGTGCAGATGCATTGCGGTCTGTGTTGTTTATCGTGGTTGGATATGGGTTGATCTGGGCGATCATTAATAAAAAAATGGGTTTTCAGCTGGCAGTGGTGTTGCTTGGACTGGCCATACTTATCGATATGTGGCAGGTGGACCGCAGGTATATGAACAATGACAACTTTGCGAGTAAATCGGATCTTAAGAATCATTTTCAGCCAAGGGATGTGGATACGTTTATTCTGTCGGACAAAGATCCTGATTTCAGGGTGCTGGATTTGAGTATATCTACCTTCCAGGATGCCAGTGCATCGGAATTTCATAAAACAATAGGGGGATATCATGCGGCTAAATTAAAGCGCTATCAGGAGCTTATAGACGGACAGCTGACCAAAAGTGTGAACCAGGATGTGCTGGATATGTTGAATACCAAGTATATCATTACACAGGATCAGAAAACAGGTTCATATAAAATGCAGGCAAATGCGACGGCAGCAGGTCATGCCTGGATCGTGCCTAAAATACAATTTGTGAAAGATGCGGATGAAGAGATGAAGGCGATCAGCAGCTTTGACCCTAAAGCAGAGGCAATTGTGGATGTCAGGTATAAGGGAATTATTGATGAGAAGCGTGAGATAGGTGCTGACCCTACGGCTTCTATTAAACTGGAAAGCTATCATCCGGATCACCTGGTTTATTCTTATAGCGCACCACGGGATATTGTCGTGGTATTTTCTGAGATCTATTATGACAAAGGCTGGAATATGTACGTAGACGGCAAACAGCAACCATATTTCCGTGCAGATTATGTGTTACGGGCCGCACAGCTGGAAGCCGGGAATCATAAGGTTGAATTTAAGTTTGAACCGGTTTCTTATTATGCTGGAGAGAAGATTTCGCTTGCCGGGTCAATATTGCTCCTTGGGGCGCTTGGATTTGCTTTCTACGGAGATAAAAGAAAAAAGAAGACGGCTTAAAGCATCCGTAATGTTTTATTGGGGCGTACAGAAGTCTGTGTGCCCCTTTTTTTAATACAGGGTTAATGTCCTGTTAATTCAGGGTTTGCATATTTGCTTAATAAACTCATATCCTTATGATGGAATTGTTTTTTATAGCATGTCTGATCGCCATCCTGGCTTTCTTTTTTGGCCCGTATGAACTCACCATGGATGAAGACGATGTCTAAAAGGGAAGTTGAAATCGTTGTCATTTCTGATGTTCACCTGGGCACCTATGGCTGTCATGCCAAAGAGCTGCTGAAGTACCTGAAGAGTATAAAGCCTAAGATGGTTATCCTGAACGGGGACATTATTGATATCTGGCAGTTTAGCAAAAGATACTGGCCGGAAACCCACATGAAAGTAGTGCGTAAGCTCATGAAATTTGTTGTAGAGGGGGTTCCCGTCTATTATCTTACTGGTAATCATGATGAACTGCTGCGGAAATTTGCCGATATGCATATGGGTGCGTTTCACCTTCAAAATAAACTGATTCTTGATGTTGATGGTAAAAAGGCATGGTTCTTTCATGGTGACGTATTTGACGTGACCATGCAGCATTCGAAATGGCTGGCTAAACTGGGTGCGGTGGGTTATGATAGTCTGATCCTGATCAACAGTTTTGTGAACTGGTGCCTGTCAGCATTTGGGAGGGAAAAGATGAGCTTTTCGAAGAAAATTAAGGCTAAATTTAAAGATGCGGTTAAATTCATTAATAAGTTTGAATATACTGCCGCTGACCTTGCCATAGAGAATGGTTATGAGTATGTGGTATGCGGACATATCCATCAGCCGGAAATGAGAACTATTAAAACAGATGAGGGTAGTGTTATTTATTTAAACAGTGGTGACTGGATTGAAAATTTAACTGCGCTGGAATATTACAATCACACCTGGAATATTTTTAAATATGAACATAAGGATTTTGAGAAGGATGAAGTGGAAGAGGGTGTGCTTTCAGATAGTGAGGATCTTCACAGTAAGCTTGATGTGAACACGCTGTTGCAAAAGATAAAATTAGAAATTGTCTAAGGGGTAAAAAATACAGATATTAGGAGCGGATGAAGATACTTTACGCCATACAGGGTACGGGCAATGGACACATTAGCCGCGCAAGGGAGATTGTTCCTTTGTTACAGCAATATGGTGATGTTGATCTTTTGATCAGTGGGACACAGGCTGATGTCAAACTGAGCCAGGAGGTAAAATATCAGCTTCATGGTTTTAGTTTTGTTTTTGGAAAGAAGGGTGGTGTGGACCATTATAAAACCTGGAAGACAATGAACTTGCCGAGGTTTGCGGCGGACATGAAAAAGATTCCTTTAAAAGAGTATAATCTGATTCTGAATGATTTTGAACCGGTTACCGCATGGGCTTGCAAAAGCAAGGGGATTGAGAGTGTTGGCCTGAGTCATCAGGCTTCTTTTCAATCCAGAAAAGTACCTAAGCCGAAGAGCATAGACTGGGCGCAACTGGTGATGAAGTATTATGCGCCGGCATCACATTATGTAGGGTTTCATTTTGACAGGTATGACGATTTTATCTATACTCCTGTAATCAGAGCGGAAATTAGAAATATGGTGGTTTCCAATCTCGGTCATTATACGGTGTATCTGCCGGCGATAGATGATAGGGCTCTGGTGCCTATATTGAAGCAGATTCCCGGAGTGAACTGGGAGATATTTTCGAAACATGCCACATCTGCTTATATGGATGAAAACGTTAAGGTGGCAAAGGTGAATAACGAATTGTTCAATAAAAGTCTTGCTTCTTGTGAAGGATTATTGACCGGAGGAGGATTTGAAGGGCCTGCGGAGGCGCTGTATCTGGGTAAGAAATTATTGGTTGCTCCTATGAAATTTCAATACGAACAGCAGTGTAATGCTTATGCGCTGAAGCAGTTCGGACTTCCTGTGATCTGGTCAAGCAATAGAAACTGGCTGCCGGTGATTAAGAGCTGGGTAGAGCAGGAACAACAGCACAAGTTTCATTTTCCTGATGAAACGGCTATGGTAATTGATAAAGTTGTAAAACAGTTTGCCAGATAATTTGCTTTACTTTGCCATAGTATACTGGCATGATCAATCAATTTAGAAATTTAAATCCTGTAAATCTGTTCATTCTTTTCGCATATACTTTTTTTATGCGGATGGCGATTTTTACAGATCTTCCTTCTTCGCTGCAATTTGAGTTTTTAGAACCGTATACAAAGTTCTTTATTCAAATTCCTGTTCAGGATATATTGTCTCCGTCTGGTAATGTTGTTGTGGCTGGTCTGATCGTTTATGTGCAGGCTATCTTGTTTAACCGGGTGGTAAATAATCATGCTTTGCTTAGTAAACCAAGTTTTCTGCCCGCATTATTGTATGTAACTGCAGGGAGCTTATTTATGCCTTTTTTAATTCTGAGCCCAACGCTTATCGCTAATTTTCTGCTGATCTGGATCATGGATAAGTTCTTAAAGATCGGCAAATCTCAGAATGCAATTATGATCATGTTTGACATAGGAATGATCATCGCGATTGGAACACTGATCTATTTCCCGTTTATAGTGATGCTGGTGATGCTTTGGCTGGCTCTGTTATTGTACCGTTCTTTTGAGTGGAGGGAATGGATTTCCGGATTGGTTGGTTTTTTGACTATTTTCTTTTTTATCGCGGTTTATTATTATTGGAACGACAGCTTGTCTATGTTCTATAATATATGGCTTCCTTTAGGAAATAAATTTCCTTCGGTGTTCAAGATCAATTACAACGATTATCTGGTACTTGTTCCTGTGCTGGTTATGATGGTGCTGGCCACATTGCAGTTGCGCGAGAATTTCTTCAGGAGTTTTATCAGTACGAGGAAAGCTTTCCAAATGCTGTTTTTTATGTTTATTATCGCATTACTGAGCGTGTATACAAAGCCCGACTTCAGATTGTATCATTTCCTGCTTTGTGTTCCTCCCGGATCGGTTTTACTGGCATATTACTTTTCAAATGCGAAGAAACGATGGTTTTATGAGAGTCTGTTTCTGATCCTGGTTTTTGCAATTCAGTACTTTTTGTTTGTTTAACTTTTTTTAACAATTCCGGACCTTGAAACTTGTTAAAGATTAATAGCTTTGTGCGGATGCATAATCTGGTGATAGATGTCGGTAATACAAATAATAAACTAGCTGTTTTTCGTGACAGAGAGTTGATTGATTACCAAATTCTTAAAGAACTAACACCAGATGCCATTGGAATCCTGACTGAGAAGTATGCTATTGGATATTCAATCATGTCAAGTGTAGCCGGGGAGATGACTGAGGTAGTGCAGTTGCTGAAAAATAAGACGAAGTACCTGCCGTTTTCAACGGAACTAAATACGGGAATAAAGAATTATTACAAATCTCTTTCTACCCTGGGGTTGGACAGATGGGCAAAAGTTATTGCTGCTAACTACTATTATTCAGGGAGGGATTGCTTTATAATAGATGCCGGGACCTGTATCACTTATGATCTGCTGAATGGCCGGGCTGAATATTTTGGAGGCAGCATAAGTATGGGGGTTCATATGCGGTTTGATGCCTTAAGCCATTACACAGGCAGGCTTCCGCTGGTGGAATGGGATAAGACTGTTAATGAAATACCGCACGGAACTGATACGGTTTCGGCGATTAAGAATGGTGTATTACAAGGTGTAGTCAACGAAGTTGAGGGGTTTATATCTCATCAGGAGAAAAAAAATAAGGGTCTCACAGTATTGATAACAGGGGGAGATGCAGGTTTTTTGTTAGAGCAATTAAAAAACAGCATCTTTGCGCCTCAAATTATACACGATCCCTATTTAGTATTAAAAGGATTAAATGAAGTCATTGCATTTGAATATGTACAAAAAAATTAATTATATAGCAGCGGTTTTGATATTGCTTGCCAGTATTTCTGCTAAAGCACAGATCACCACGCAGTCTCCTTATTCGAGATACGGACTGGGAAACATCAAAGGTTTATTGCTCCCGCAATACAGGGCAATGGGTGGAATTTCTACTGCCATTAACAAACCTACTTTATACAGTAATATTAATATGCAGAATCCTGCATCTTATTCAGGGATTACGCTGACTACTTTGGATATCGGTATGACAGGAGGTTTTACTAAGCTAAAGACGACAGGAGCTGAAGAAAGCAGCTACAATTCTACGCTGAGTCATTTAGCACTTGCTTTTCCTGTAGTTTCGGGAAAGTCTGCCCTTAGTTTCGGGATTTTGCCTTACACCGAACTCGGATATGAATATTCGGTTGCGGATAAAGTGGGTGACAGCACCAATATAAAAAACCTGTACTCCGGTGAAGGTGGCTTAACAAAGGCCTATATTGGGTATGGACAGCAATTCGGGGATAATTTCAGAATTGGTGGTAACATCGAATACCTTTTTGGTAATCTTCAGGAAAACAAATCAACTGAATTTCAGACCTACCCTACTTTCAATACCCGAGTTCAGGATAAGAATAGTGTAGGCGGGGTAACATTCTCTTATGGAGCCCAATATGACATTCAGCTGGGAAATAAGAAAAGCCTTACATTTGGATATTCCGGATCATCTGCTTCATCTGTTAATTCTAAAAAGAGCCATATTGTTACCTCTTATATCAATGATGCCAATGGCAATGAACAGCCGGCAATTGACTCTGCTGTAAACCTGGAGAATCCTTCTGCTAAGCTTAAACTGCCTTTAATGCATAATTTTGGTATCGCATTCCAAAAAACCAATAAGTGGTTAGTTGGTGCTGATTACAGAATGGGGCAATGGTCAAAATTAAGTATCGGAGGGGAGAATCAGGGTTTACAGGACAGCTGGGGAGTTTCTGTAGGTGGACAGTTTATCCCGGACCTGACAGCGATAGCCGGTTATTTTAACCGTGTGGAATACAGAGCGGGTGTGGTTTACGATAAAACTTATATCCGGTTGAAGGATCAGGATATTAAACAAATGGCTGTTACTTTCGGACTTGGCCTGCCTTTGTCATCTACATCAAGGTATTCACTTTACAAGCTTAACCTGACTGCTGAGGTTGGAAAAAGAGGTTCAATGACTAATGGATTGATTCAGGAGAACTATTTTAATATTCATCTGGGCTTTACGCTGAACGATACCTGGTTTAGAAGATTTAAGTTTGATTAATGAACTGCAGGCGGATCGTCTATTATGGCTTTGTTCTTTGCATTTTTCAGCTAAGTTTAAGTTCCTGTGGTGAGGATGACCTGAAAAAAGCAGCAAAGCTGTCCGGTAAGGTTAGCCTGAATGTAGACCGGACCAAAGGAGTTGAGATTATATACAGTGATTCCGCAATCGTAAAGGCTCAGGGCTTTGCTCCAATTCTGGATAAGGTAACGCCGCTGAATAAACCCGGATACCAGGAAATGCCAAAGGGGGTAAAAATCAATTTTCTTGATGAAAAAATGAAGATCAAGGGATCGATCACCTCAGATTATGCCATCATGAGGGACTCGGAACGGACTGCCACGTTTAAAAGAAATGTGGTTGTGGTGAATGAAAATATGACCTTTAATACGGAAGAGCTGGTTTGGGATCAGAATAAAAAACTATTCCTTTCTCCTAAGGGAATTGTAACAAAACCCGATGGTACTTTATTGAAAGCAATTGACTTTAGCGCAACGGAGGATTTCAATCTGATCAGCTGGAAAGATGGTTCGGGAGAAACTTATGTTCCGGATAATTTTGGAGAACAATAGGACAAATGAATTGGCCTTATTTCCTTAATTTTTAAATACTTATTCAAATACAATTTAATATTTTCTTTTTTTAGCAAAAGTTGTATCTTGCGCCCTCTTAAAAAAAATTATAAATAAGAATATTATGGGATTAATGACATTTTTGCGAAACCGTGCCGGCTATATCCTGATCGGAGCTATAGGTTTTGCAATTGTTGCATTTTTGGTTGGTGATGCAATTAATGTGGGTAAGCCTTTTTGGGCCGAATCTCAGAAGGTTGTTGGGTCAATTGATGGTGAAGAAATTAGCATAGATGAGTTTGGGCCTAAGGTAGAGCAGAGTCTGGCTCAGTTTAAGCAACAATATGGTGGTGCTGGTAACGCTCAGATGCAGGCAATGGCAGTGGACAATGTTTGGCAGGGAGAGGTAGCTAATGTGCTTCTGGGAAAAGAATATACACGTTTAGGCCTGACCGTTTCAGGAACTGAACTTTTTGATCTTGTACAGGGTTCGAATCCAAGCCCGCTGATCAGACAGTATTTTGGTAATCCTCAAACTGGTGTTGTGGACCGTGCGCAAGTAATTAAAGTATTCAAGGATGGGGCGAAAAACCCTCAGCTTAAGCAACAGCTGACTACACTTGAGGCAGAAATAGAAAAGCAGGCATTACAGCAAAAGTATACTAACCTGATCCGTAACTCAGTTTACGTGACGACACTGGAGGCGAATGATGAATACCTGAACAGGAATAAACTGGCAAATTTCAAATACGTTGGCCTTGATTACGCTTCAGTTCCTGATGCTGGTGTTAAGCCTTCTGATTCGGATTACTCGGATTATTATAACAATAACAAGCTGCGTTTTAACAATCCTACAGAAACAAGATCATTTGATTATGTATCATTCAGCATAAGCCCTACTAAGGAAGATACGGCTGCTGTACAGAAGCAGATTGAAAAACTGGCCGCAGATTTTAAAATCGCTGCTAATGACTCTTTATTTGCTGCCGTGAATTCGGATGTTAAAGTTCCATACAGCTACATCGGTAAGGGTAAACTGGATCCGGTTGTTGATTCTGTAATTTTTAATTTGCCAGCGGGAAGTTTTTATGGACCAAAGTTCTCTGGTAATTCTTATAAACTTGTCAAAGTTATTGATACCCGTTTTTCACCGGATTCTGTTAAGGCGAGTCACATTTTGCTGGATGCGAGTAAGCTTGGCGGAGTAGATAAAGCAAAAAAACTTGCAGATTCGCTGAAGGGATTGATACAAAAAGGGGCAAATTTTGCAGAGCTTGCGACTAAATATAGTGAAGATCCGGGATCAAAGGATAAAGGTGGTGAGATGGCTGCTTTCGCAAGAGGTCAGATGGTGCCTGAATTTGAGAATGCTGCGTTTAACGGAAGTGTGGGTGATTTAAAGATTGTGGCATCTCAGTTTGGTGTTCATCTGCTTAAAATTGAAAAACAGATTGGAAATTCTAAAGTGGCTAAGGTGGCTTACATTGAAAAGAACCTTGCGCCTAGCAGCAAGACCAGGGATGTGGCTTATAAAAAAGCAAGTACGTTTCTTAATGATGTGAAAAGCGGAAATTTTAATGATCTGGCTCAGAAGAAGGGTTATACTGTAGGTGTTGCGGATAAGATCACTCCAACTCAGGGTTTTGCGCCTGGACTGGACAATCCGCGTCAGCTGATCCGTGATGTTTATGCTGCTGATAAAGGTGCTGTTTTGGATCAGGTTTATCAGATGGACAATGCATTTGTAGTTGCACATGTAACTGATATCAAGCCGAAAGGAACATTATCACTTGAAGCGGTTAAGAAAGAGATTGAACCAATGGTTAGAAATGCTGTAAAAGCTAAAATGCTGACTGAGAAAATCGGTAAGGCGTTAGGTGGTTCTGCAAATATTGATCAGGTGGCTCAGAAATTAGGTAAAGCTGCAGCGCCTGTTCAAAATATTGTGTTTGCAAATCCTATTATCCCTGGTTTAGGCCAGGAGAATAAAGTGGTTGGAGCGGTTTTTGGCGCTCAGCCTGGTAAGGTTTCAAAAGCTGTTGATGGTGAATCAGGAGTATATGTTTTTTCTGTGGAAGGATTTACAAATCCTGCGCCTATGTCCAATACTTATAAGCAGAAGGAGGCAATGATCCAGGCTGCCAGCCAGCGTTCATTGGGTGCTGCTTTCCAGGTGCTTCAGGATAAAAGCAAGATAAAAGACAATAGGGTGAAATTCTATTAATCTTATTTTATGTAATTTTGTAACCGGAAGTAATAACTGCTTCCGGTTTTTTATTTTACAGCTATGGATATCCAGGAGAATTTTGTTAATAAAGTGGCCGCTAGTGGTTTGATCACCTTCAATCTGGAGGAGTACCTGCATGGGGGTGAACGGATTGTATATGATATTAAAGACAATCTTTTCCATGGATTGATGCTTAGGGAAAAAGACTTCAGAGAATTTGTGAAAACACATGACTGGACTGACTATACAGGAAAAAATGTGGCGATCATCTGTAGTGCTGATGCAATTGTACCCACCTGGGCGTATATGCTGCTGGCGAATAAATTGAAGCCTTATGCTAATGAGATTGTATTTGGCAGCCTGGATACATTGGAGACTATTTTGTTTTCAAAGGCATTGGCCAAGATAGATCTTAAAGATTTTGAGGGTGAACGCGTGGTAGTAAAAGGCTGTGCAGATATTGATCTTCCTGTGTCTGCTTATGTAGAGATCACCAATTTACTTACCCCGGTAGTAAAGAGCATTATGTACGGAGAGCCTTGCTCCACTGTGCCGATTTACAAGCGTAAGGATTAATTTTGGATTGTTTTTTGTTTTAGCTTAGGTATGAGAAAGTTATTGTTAGTTGCTGCAGTTGTTTTCCTAAGCTTAAAAGGAATGGGGCAGGAATTGCCATTTGTTAAGGATCCGGTGTTTAAACCCGGAGAGGTACTTGTCTATAAGCTGAAATATGGTTTTATAACTGCTGCAGAGGGAACTTTAAAGGTTCTGGAATCTGACCTGAAGTTTGATAACAACGCTACTTACAGGTTAAGTGTAGATGGAGAAACATCCGGTACTTTTGATGTTTTTTATAAAATCAGAGACCATTATGATTCTTATATTGATATAGATAATCTAAAACCCTATTTCTATCAGGAGAATATAAGAGAGGGAAGTTATAGAAGACAGGATAAGGCAAGATTCAGTCAGAATGAAAAGAAAATTGTAGCGACTAAGGGAACTTTCAGTACTCCTACCACGCAGACTTTTGACCTTGTATCTTCTTATTACTTTGCCAGGAGCCTTGATGTTTCTAAGATGAAAACAGGGGATTTTGTTAACTTGAGCTATTTTTTGGGGGATGAGGTGAATAAGCTGGAGATTCAGTATATGGGAAAGGAAGTAATAAAGACAAAACTTGGGAAAATCAGGTGCTTGAAATTCAGCCCTTCCATAAAGCCCGGAAGGATTTTCCGTAAAGATAGCAGATTGTATCTTTGGGTTTCGGATGATGGAAACCGTGTTCCGCTAAAAGCGGAGGTGGAGATTTTAGTGGGATCAGTTGTAATGGAAATAAAATCTGCTAATGGGCTAAAATATCCATTGGAGATTATAAAGTAATAGAAATGATAGAAGTACAGAATACATTAGTGCATGAGGATTTGATTACTGAGAGCTTTGTGTGTAATCTGAATAAATGCAAGGGTATTTGTTGTGTTGAAGGGGATGCAGGGGCTCCTCTGGATGTTGCTGAAACTGCTATCCTCAAAGAAATCTATCCGAAAATCCAGCATTTGCTGGAGGCAAAGGGCATTGCTGCTATTGAGCAACAGGGAACGTCAGTAGTGGATGCAGATGGGGATCTGACTACGCCTTGTGTGGATGGCAATAAGGAGTGTGCTTATGTGACATTTGAAAATGGCATTACAAAATGTGGAATTGAAAAAGGATATGAGCAGGGTCTGATAGACTGGCAAAAACCGATCTCCTGTCATTTATACCCGATCAGGATAACACAATATCCTGAATTTGAAGTTTTGAATTATGACAGATGGCACATATGCCATGATGCCTGTTCATTCGGGAGAGAATTAAAGGTTCCTGTTTATCAGTTTTTGAAGGGACCGCTAATAAGAAAATATGGCGAACAATGGTTTAAAGAACTGGAAGAAAATGTATCTTCATAGCATAAATCAATAAAACCTTAAAAGATTGAAAGGAATAATTTTAGCAGGAGGAAGCGGCACGAGGTTGCATCCTTTGACCCTGGTCATGAGCAAACAGATGATGCCGGTTTACGATAAACCGATGATTTATTATCCGCTATCTACTTTAATGCTTGCAGGTATCAGGGAAATCCTGATCATTTCTACGCCTCATGATCTGCCGAATTTTGAAAAATTACTGGGTGATGGCAGCAGGCTCGGTTGTAAATTTTCTTATGCTGTGCAGGAAGTACCTAACGGGCTTGCTCAGGCTTTTGTCATTGGTGCCGATTTCATTGGCAATGATAAGGTAGCCCTCATTCTTGGGGATAACATATTTTATGGTGACGGTATGACCAGATTGCTTCAGTCGAGTGCTGATCCCGATGGAGGGGTAGTCTTTGCTTATCGCGTCTCAGATCCGGAACGTTATGGAGTGGTTGAGTTTAACGATCAGAAACAGGCGGTTTCCATTGAAGAGAAACCTGCAGTTCCTAAATCTGATTATGCTGTTCCCGGGCTTTATTTTTACGATAATTCGGTGGTGGAAATTGCGAAAAATATAAAACCATCGGAGAGGGGAGAGTATGAAATTACTGATGTAAATAGGGTATATCTGGAACAGGGTAAACTTAAGGTAGGCGTTTTGAGCAGGGGGACTGCCTGGCTGGACACAGGGACTTTTGCATCACTGATGCAGGCGGGACAGTTTGTGCAGGTCATAGAGGAACGCCAGGGGCTCAAGATTGGAAGTATCGAAGAGGTTGCTTATAGAATGGGGTTTATTGATGAACAACAATTGAGGGTAATTGCTGAGCCACTTGTTAAAAGCGGATATGGCGCTTATTTGTTGAAACAGCTCAAATAGATGCCAAAATTGCTGAGTCTTTTGTAAATAACAGAAAACTTTGATTATAGGATTTCGCCTTTCTTTGAATACCGTGGGACCCACTGTATACAATTTATTCGAAACACTTAATCATGAAGCAGAAGTCAATTTTTCTATCTTTAATAATACTACTTTTTAATTCTGTCGTTTTTGGACAACATGATCCAAAAGTGTTGAAGGACTGGCAGGACCAAAAATATTCGATGTTTATCCATTTTGGCGTTTATTCGGTGCTGGGTGGTGTTTGGCAGGGTAAGCCATCTTACAGAAATGTAAGTGAACAGATTCAGGCTCATGCCGGAATTTATAGTGATGATTATGAAAAGGTAGCCAAAACTTTTGATCCGGAAAAATGGAATGCTGATTCTATTGTCTCTCTCGCTAAAAGAGCGGGCATGCGCTCTATCGTAATTACTTCAAAGCATCATGATGGTTTTTGTATGTTCAAAACCAATACTACTGATTTCAATATGGTTGATGCTACTCCTTATAAACGGGATATTCTTAAAGAACTTTCGGAAGCATGTAAACGCGGAGGATTAAGATTTGGTCTGTATTTTTCACTGATTGACTGGCATTTTCCTCAGGCATCTCCTATTTCCAGCAGCAATTCTGATTATATTACACCAGAACATGTGGAGCTCAATAAAAGGCAGATCACAGAACTTCTTACCAATTATGGCCCAATATCGGAGCTTTGGTTTGACATGGGGTCACAGAATGCTGACGAAAGCAAGGAATTGAGAGATCTTGTTCATAAACTGCAACCCAATTGTATGATCGGAAGCCGTATAGGAAATGATATGGGCGATTTTAATGTAATGGGTGACAATCAGGAGCCTGATTATGTAATTGGCGTGCCATGGCAAAGCCCTGCGTCTTTTTTTGACGAAACCTGGGGATACCGTTCATTTCAAAAAAGAGGTAAGGAAGAGGATAAGATGAGGGAAAAACTAACCAGTCTGATCCGGGTAACCAGTCGTGGTGGTAACTTTTTACTGAATATTGGGCCGAAAGGAGATGGATCTGTTGTAGAATTTGAGCGGGATGTTTTATTGAGTATAGGCAAATGGCTGGATAAAAATAAAGAGGCGATTTATGGAACTGATCCTGATCCTTTTCATATTTCCTTTAAATGGGGTAGTTTGACCAGCAGGCCAAATAAGATATATCTTCATTTGCTTACTGCTCCGGAAAACGGTCAGATCATCCTGCCGGGACTGACCGGTAAGATTAAAAATATAACTGTACTGGGAGAGAAAGGAAAGCCTAAGTACAGTCAGAGCGCGGAAGGGGTCAAAATTACAGTTCCGGGGGGACTGGATGTCGCTAAAGAATTTAAAGTCATAGCTGTTGAGTTTGTGAATGGGTTTAAGGTTCCGCCTGCAAACATTCTTGTGGATGAAAAAAAACCATTGATTCTGAACGGGCATAATGCATTTAAACATTACAGCAGCTCCGGTATCGATTACAGCAACAGGTATCAGAGTACGGTTGAAGAATCATGGACGCTTGCTCCGGTTCAGAATGAAACTTTAGTTCCGACGTTGTATTTTACAGAGAATGAAAAGGAGAAATCAATTGATCTGGAGATCAACGGTAAGACTTCTGTTATTGCGCTGAATAGTGGTGTCTCAGAGAATCTTAAGAATAATACTGCCGGAGTTAACTGGGGTCCGATCTACCAGTCGGGAAGTCTCTATTCTGGTCCGGGAGGGGTTCATGGTAATCTGAAAGACCTGGATATAAGCAAGCCATGGCCGGGTGAAAAAGATAAGGCATGGGAACAAAAATCAGAATGGAAAAATGGTTTGACTTATGAAGTGCCAGCAGACAGAAACACTGCGACCTATCTGTTACAGGAGATCACTTCTGACGGGGATCAGCCTTATCTGGTAGGGATCACCAGCGGTGATGCGGTAACGGTATCGCTGAACGGACAGATCCTTGATGAACATAACAATCCTTTTAAAGTGAAGATGATGAAAGATGTGATCCTTTTGCCGTTAAAGAAAGGGAAAAATCAGCTGATCGTTAAGTTTTACAATGGTTTTGAGAAGAGCAGTACGATTGGCATCGATAAGGATGTGAAGCAGGTAATCTTTCACAAGACATTAAACCCGCTTTCAGTAGAAAAGGGTAAATATTATCCGATCAGCTGGAAGCTGCATGATCCGCTTTCTCCGCATACGACGCTGGGCTTGCCGAATGTGAGGCTGGAGTTAAAATAGCCTGGTTCATAAGATTTTCCAGGAGAAACAGCATACTCTTCTCAGGCTGCGCCAGCTTAGGCCCCGATGAAAAATCGGGTCAAACCTGCCAATGCCTGTTCAGAGCAGCTATTTCTCCTGAAAGCAGGGCGCAGAATGGATGGGGCAAATACTAAGCTTAATTGAGTGCTTGCCTGAAATATGCGTCATGGTTACTATAAAGTTAGTGTCTCAGAGCAGACCTTAGCGCTTTTTGCCCGATTCTTCATCGGACAAAAAGATGCAGGCTGCGAAGAGATCACTCACTTTAACTGCCAAAATCACTTAATCATTAGGTAAAATGACAAAATAAATATTCCCATAATTTTCGTCCTTTGGATGACCAATTATAGAACCGATGACAAAGAACAAATTCCTGTTTCCTTTCATAATGATCACCTCCCTGTTTTTCATGTGGGGATTTGTTCACAATCTCGATCCAGTTTTAATTCCACACCTTAAACGCTCATTTAGCTTGAGTACTTTGCAAGCTTCCTTGGTGGATTCCGCTGTTTTTATTGCCTACTTTGTAATGGCCTTGCCAGCAGGTTTTCTGCTTAGGAAATTTGGATATAAAACAGGCATCATCATAGGACTGAGTTTTTTTGCACTGGGCTCATTTTTGTTTATCCCTGCTGCTGATACCCATCTTTACGCATTTTTCCTGGGTGCTTTGTTTATCATCGCCTGTGGACTTACCATACTTGAGACTGCCGCCAATCCCTATGCATCATTACTCGGCCCGCCGGAAACCGCAACTTTCCGGTTGAACTTTGCGCAAACTTTCAATGGATTGGCAGCTACCCTTGCGCCTGTGATTGGGGTGAAGGTGATCCTCATCAAAGGGCTATCAGATGAAGAGCTAAGCACTATGACCGCCTCTGCAAGAGAAATCGCACTCGCTTCTGAAGCTTCCTCTGTAAAAACACCTTACCTGATTTTGGGTGGGATAATTTTAGTCATAGCCATCATATTTATCTTTTTGAAATTACCCGAGATTAAAGAAGAAGAAGAACAGGGTACTGCCGATAAAAAAGGCATATTTCATGCTTTAAAGCACAAGCACTTAAGCTGGGCAGTAGCCGCACAGTTTTTTTACGTTGGTGCCCAGGTTTGTGTATTCAGTTTTTTCATCCTTTATGCTACAGAGGCGGCAGGAATCGATCAACAGACAGCAGGAAATTATGCCGGCTATGGTATGGGGATGGCATTTTTGATAGGCCGTATCATCGGAACTTCGCTGATGAAATTCATTAAACCAGAGACGCTTTTGGTAATTTATTCCATTATCTGTGTGTTACTCAGTGCCGCTGCCATGTTCACGGGTGGGCAAATGGCCTTGTTTTCCGTTATTGGTATTGCTTTCTTCATGTCGATCATGTTTCCCACCATATTTTCTCTTGGCATTAAGGATCTTGGGGCTGACACAAAATACGGCAGCAGTCTGATCATTATGTCGATTGTTGGCGGTGCTGTTTTGCCGCCGGCAATGGGGTATATCAGTGACGTAACACATAACATTCAAATTGGTTATATTGTGCCTTTGATTTGCTTTGTGGTTGTATTTTTATTTGGTTTCACCGGCCACAAGGTTATTAAAGCAAATTAATTAGCGTTATGAAAAGACACTGTTTAACTCTAGATCTGAAGGATGATCCTAAGCTGATCAGCGAGTATGAAGATTATCATCAGGAAATATGGCCTGAAATCCGTGAAAGCATTGTAACTTCCGGCATCTCCGATATGGAGATTTACAGATTCGGCAACCGGTTGTTCATGATCATGGAAGTGGAGGATAGCTTTTCTTTTGAAAAGAAGGGGGCGATGGATGCCGGAAATGAAAAAGTGCAGGAGTGGGAGACCTTGATGTGGAAATACCAGCAGGCCGTTCCGGGCGCTAAACCCGGGGAAAAATGGGTGCTGATGAATAAAATATTTGAATTGAATAAAAATGTCAGAGATTACCAATAAGAAATTTTTACAGATCCACCCGGACGACAATGTCCTGGTCGCTCTTCAGGATCTGCCAAAGGGAGAAGAAGTGCAATGGAATGGAGGCATTATTACGCTTCAGGATGATGTGCAGGCCAAGCACAAGTTCTTTATCGAAGAAAGACAAGCAGGTGAAGAAGTATTGATGTATGGGGTGCTGGTGGGCAAAGCAACAGTCTTTATTTCAAAAGGCGGTTTGATGACTACAGCTAATGTGCAGCATGCTTCACAGGATTATGCTTACCGGAATGTGGATTATAAGTGGCATTCACCTGACGTATCTGCTTTTGCAGGAAGAACTTTTAATGGCTATCACCGGAAAAACGGGAAAGTAGGGACAGCAAATTACTGGCTTTTTATACCTACTGTTTTTTGTGAAAACAGGAACCTTGATGTGATAAAAGAAGCATTACATAACAATCTGGGATATACGGTTACTGATAAGTATAAGCAGTTTACCGGACAGTTGTTACGTGCTTATCAGGACGGTGAGTCCATCGAATCGTTTCACCCGGATCAGCTGGGTAATGCTGATCCTTTGGCAAACAGGGTCTTTAAAAATGTTGATGGCATCAAATTCCTGAATCATCAGGGTGGTTGTGGTGGTACCAGACAGGATTCTCAGGTGCTGAGCAGTTTGCTGGTCTCCTATGCGGATCATCCGAATGTGGCAGGTATTACAGTATTGAGTCTTGGGTGTCAGCATTTACAGACGGCCGATTTTATGAGGGATCTGATGGAGCGCAATCCTCATTTTGATAAAAAGGTGCTGATCTTTGAACAGCAGCAGAGTCAAAGTGAAGATCAGCTGATCAAAGATGCGATATTAAAAACTTTCGAAGGGCTGACTGAAATCAACAAGATAGAACGGGCTCCTGCGCCGCTCAGCAAATTATGTGTGGGTGTAAAATGCGGTGGAAGTGATGGCTTTAGTGGTATTTCGGCTAACCCTGCGGTGGGTTATACTTCTGATTTGCTGGTTGCTCTTGGTGCGCAGGTACTCCTTGCAGAGTTTCCTGAACTTTGTGGCGCGGAACAAAATATCATTGACAGGTGTGTAGATCAGCCTATTGCCGAAAAGTTCATCAGATTGATGCGGGACTATGATGCTCAGGCTCATGCTGTAGGATCGGGATTTCATATGAATCCTTCTCCGGGGAATATCAAAGATGGTTTGATCACTGATGCGATAAAGAGTACGGGTGCGGCGAAGAAAGCTGGAACCTCGCCGGTAGTGGATGTACTGGACTATACAGAACCGGCAACGAAACCAGGCCTGAGCCTGGTATGTACACCAGGGAATGATGTTGAGGCAACTACGGGGAAAGCAGCCAGTGGCGCTACGCTCATTCTTTTTACTACGGGGCTGGGTACGCCAACAGGAAACCCGGTATGTCCGGTGATTAAAATTGCTACCAATACTGCACTTGCGAAGCGGATGGGCGATATCATTGATATCGATACCGGTGCAGTGATCAGGGGAGAGAAGACGATTGAAGAAATGGGAGTTGAGATCCTGGAATATTGCATCAGGGCAGCAAGTGGTGAAATTACACCGAAGGCGGTATTGTTGAACCAGGATGATTTTATTCCATGGAAAAGAGGCGTTTCATTATAAATAAAAAGATATGTTCAGTTTAGAAGGAAAATCAGCGGTAATTACCGGCGGAGGGAGTGGGATCGGCAGGGCGATTGCGGTATTATTTGCAAAGCAAGGTGCGGCAGTACACATTCTGGAATTAACGGAAGAGTCGGCATCTGCAGCATTAGAAGAAATAAAGTCAGTGAACGGACAGGGCTTTGGTTATGCCTGTGATGTGAGTGATCAGGCAGCAGTTTTGGGATTGATCGGTAAAATCGGAGTTGTGGATATATTGGTTAATAATGCGGGTATTGCGCATGTAGGCAGGGTAGAGACGACCACTGAGGAAGATTTTGCAAGGGTGTTTAACGTAAATGTGAAGGGGGCTTATAATTGTTTGTATGCAGCTATACCGCTGATGAAGAAGGCAGGAAAGGGTGCGATTCTAAATATGGCTTCTATTGCGGCCATTGTGGGAATTTCAGATCGTTTTGCGTACTCCATGAGCAAGGGGGCTATTGCAGCGATGACGCTTTCGGTAGCAAGAGACTATATTGCAGATGGCATCAGGTGCAACAGTATTTCGCCTGCGAGGGTGCATACGCCCTTTGTAGATGGGTTTATTGCTAAAAACTATGCCGGTCAGGAAAAGGAAATATTTGAAAAATTATCTAAAAGTCAGCCGATTGGCAGAATGGGTACTCCGGAAGAGATTGCCTCTATGGCTTTATACCTGTGCTCGGACGAAGCAGGCTTTATTACGGGTAATGATTACCCGGTTGACGGTGGATTTGTTAAACTAAATAATTAAAAGAGTAATTATGAAATTAATCAGATGGGGAGTAACCGATCAGGAAAAGACCGGTGTGATCATCAATGACAACTGGTATGATACTTCTGCTTTTGGCGAAGACTATAACGAGCAGTTTTTTAAAGATAACGGTCTGGAAAGACTGGCTGATTTTGTAAAGGCGAATGAAGGTTCGCTTCCGGAAATTTCAAAAGATACACGTTTGGGATCGGCTGTTGCGCGTCCCTCGAAGATCGTTTGTATTGGACTGAATTATGCGGATCATGCCCGGGAGACCAACGCGGCTATACCTCCTGAACCTGTCATCTTCATGAAATCTACCAGCTCATTGGTTGGCCCTAATGATGACATCATCATTCCTAAAAATTCGGTGAAGACCGATTGGGAAGTAGAACTGGCAATTGTGATCGGCAAGAAAGCTTCTTATGTTGAAGAAGGCGAGGCCCTGGATTATGTAGCAGGTTATGTATTGCATAATGATGTGTCTGAGCGTGAGTTTCAGCTGGAAAGGAATGGTACCTGGGACAAGGGGAAAGGTTGTGATACTTTTGCTCCGCTTGGACCATTTCTGGCTACGAAGGAGGAGATTGCCGATGTCGATAACCTGAGACTTTGGCTTACCGTAAACGGAGAGAAGATGCAGGATGGTAATACTTCAAACTTTATTTTCAATGTACCGTTTGTGGTAGCTTATGTGAGTCAGTTTATGACCCTGCTGCCGGGTGATGTAATTTCAACTGGTACACCTGCAGGAGTAGGATTAGGCTTTAAACCGCCGGTATACCTCAAAGAAGGAGATGTGGTAGAACTGGGTATTGATGGACTGGGTACATCAAGACAACTGGTGAAGAATTATGTTAAAAATTGATTCCCATCAGCATTTCTGGAAATTCGATAAGATAAATCACAGCTGGATCAACGATGAGATGGCGGTGATTCAGCGGGACTTTATGCCTGCTGACCTGAAGCCTGTATTGGAGGAAAATGAAATAGATGGTTGTGTGCTTGTACAGGTGGATCAGACTACTGAAGAGAACCAGTTTCAATTGAAGAATGCAGCTGATCATGACTTCATTAAGGGGGTAGTTGGCTGGGTAGATCTTCGGGCTGATGACATTGCAGAGCAGCTAAAGGAACTGGAACTGCATAATAAGCTGAAGGGTTTCAGACATATTCTGCAGGGAGAGGCTGACAGAGCTCTGATGCTGCAGCCATCTTTCTTAAATGGAATCGGTAAACTGAATGCTTCCCGGTTTACTTATGATATCCTTATTTTTCCTGATCAGCTAGTCTACGCTGCAGACCTTGTAAAGCAATTTCCTGATCAGCTCTTTGTGCTGGATCATATTGCCAAACCTGATATCAGGGCTAAGCAGATCAGTGACTGGAAAAAAGGTATACAGGAGCTGGCAAAATATGAAAATGTGTATTGCAAAGCTTCAGGGATGGTGACGGAGGCAAGTTGGACTGAATGGGAAGCGGAGGATTTTAATCCTTATCTGGATGTTGTGTTTGAAGCATTCGGAACAGACAGGGTAATGTTTGGCTCTGACTGGCCGGTAAGCCTTGTAGCGGCTAGCTACAGGCAGCTGAAGGAAGTGGTGGGTGGTTACATTTCAAAGTTTACGGAAACGGAGCAGGCGTTGTTCTGGGGAGGTAACGCAACTAAATTTTACAATTTAAAATAATCAGCGATGGATTTGCAATTAAAAGATAAGGTGGTGATCGTAACAGGAGGCGCCAAAGGTATAGGGGAAGGTATTGTTAGGGTACTGGCTAAAGAAGGAGCTATTCCTGTCATTGTAGGCAGAAAACAGGAGGATAATCTGAAAGTGGTTGAGGATATTAAAGCTCAGGGTGGGCAGGCTTTTCAAGTGGTGGCGGAGCTTACTAAACCTGAGGACAACGAACGTGCGGTGAAGCAGGTGCTGGATCAGTTTGGAAGAATAGATGGCCTCATCAATAATGCAGGGGTAAATGATAGTATCAGTTTGGAGAATGGTACATATGAGCAGTTTATATATAGCCTGCACAGAAATGTAGTGCATTATTACCTCATGGCACATCACGCTTTGCCGGCTCTTAAGGCCTCGAAAGGATCGATTGTAAATATTGGATCCAAAGTCGCCGAAACAGGACAGGGAGGGACTTCTGCTTATGCAGCATCCAACGGTGGCAGGAATGCGCTGACACGTGAGTGGGCGGTAGAGCTGCTCCCTTATGGTATCCGGGTCAATGCAGTGATTGTAGCAGAGTGTTATACACCATTGTACGAAAGCTGGATTAAGACTTTGCCAAATCCTGAAGAAAAACTGGAGTCTATTACGTCTAAAATTCCTTTGGAACAGCGGATGACTTCAGCGGAGGAGATTGCGAATGCAGCAGTATTCCTGTTGTCGGCTGCCTCAAGTCATACTACGGGCCAGCTGGTTTATGTAGATGGTGGGTATACTCATCTTGACAGGTCAATCAGTCCTTCTTGAAGCTCATTTTAGTGAAAAGTTATGCTGCAAAAAGGCATAACTTTTTTTATGTATTTAGTTAAAATTCAGTCGCTGAAGGGAATGCTCATTATCTAAATAGCCTGGGTTTCTTCTTTCAAAAATTCAGCTTCTTCTGTATAGAGTAAAGGACTCAACTTCTCATATACCATAGCATTATAATTATTTAACCATTGGATTTGAGCATCCTCAAGCAATTCTTTCTTCACTATTTTAGTGCTGATTGGTGCGATTGTCAGGCATTCGAAAGCATAAAATTCGTTGAATTCATTCTTCAAATCAGTGACCGTGTTGACCAGGTTTTCAATACGGATACCGTGTTTGCCGGGGCGGTAAATTCCTGGCTCTACAGAGGTAATCATACCGGGTTCAATAGCTACAGGTGTGGGGCTGGCGTTAAAAACCTGAGGTCCCTCGTGTACATTAAGGAAATAACCCACTCCGTGTCCGGTACCATGCCCGTAATTGATGGCATGGTCCCAAAGTGGCTTGCGGGTAATCGCATCGATTTGATAACCGCAGGTTCCTTTCGGGAAACGTGTCTTACAGCCGTCGATCATTCCTTTCAGTACGAGTGTATAGTCTATACTTTCTTCCTCTGTATTGTTACCCATTGGGATGGTACGCGTAATGTCAGTGGTTCCGTAATGGTACTGACCACCGGAATCTAACAAAAATAATCCTGACGCTTTTATTTCTGAATTGCTTTCTTCGGTAGCTGCGTAGTGAGGGAGTGCACCATGTGGTCCATATGCACTGATGGTGTTGAAACTGTCGCCGGCAAAACCTTCCTGTGCGGCACGGAAGCCTCTTAGTTCTGCTGCTGCTGAAAGTTCTGTTATTTTAATTTTTCCAATGTTTTCATACAGCCATTTCAGGAAGCGGGTAATGGCCACACCATCTTTCAGCATGGCTGCGCGGGTATTACTCAATTCTGTAGAGTTTTTTATAGTCTTTAGGTTTGTCGAGGGATTGGTTTCCTTTAGTATCTTTACTGATAGGGGTAGTAGTTTGGAATAAGCAAAGCAGTTACGTTTTGGGTCGATCAGCACCACTTGATGGGCTGGGATCACTTGTAATGCATCTTCAATTTCTTCGTAAGCGAATATTTCTACTCCGCTTTTCAACAATATTTCTTTTTCTACTGAAGTCAGCTTTCCCGGACTGATGAAAAGCCTGACATGATCCTGGCTGATTAGGGCGAAGCTTAGTACAACGGGGTTATAACTTACATCTTTTCCACGGATGTTGAATAACCAGGCTATGTCATCAAGGGAGGAAATCAGGTGTTGATCGGCTCCAAGGGTGGTCATTTGTTCGCGTACCTCTGCGATCTTGTCACTTACAGACTGACCAATATGTTGTTCTTCAATCAAAAAGGCTGGTTCTGCGGGAAGAACAGGTCGATCAGTCCAAATCGGCGACAAATAGTCTCTATCGGAGAGGCTGATTCCTTTTTGCGAAAACTGTTGTGTCAGCATGTCGCCAAGCAGTATAGAAAGGAGCTTGTCGTTGCTGGCAACAACATCGCCTTTTTTCAATTGGCCTGTCAACCATTTGATATATTCGGGAGCATGCTGTACTTTTTGTTTTACCAGTTCAAAGCCACTGTTCTGTAATTGTTCTGCGGCCTGCTCAAAATAACGAAAATCTGTCCAAAGGCCCGCAAAATCCTGTGTAATTACCAGTGTTCCTGCTGATCCGGTAAAGCCGGAAGTAAATGGGATGCATGTATAATGGTCAGGTAAATATTCACTGATGTGCGGATCTGCGGAAGGAACGATATAGGCCTGTACGTTATCGGCTTTCATTTGTTTACGTATTTCGCTTAGTTTTTCAGGATATGTCATGATACGGCTGATTTAAGTTAGTGTACAAATCTATGCATTATCTGTTAATCTCCGGGAAATTGGTGTAGTTGCCGATTCTAATTCGAGAAAAATAAAAAAGGTATTCTCTTCGCCAAAAAAAGAGATATGAAATAAAACTGTGTTGGGTACTTTTAAATAGATGAGTTAAGTAACGGGTAAAATAAATTTATATTATGATCTTTGCTGTAAAATAAGCAAATTAGGCTCGACATTTAAATTAAATGAGTTATCAGGATTATAAGTGCCGAAAGTGTAATACAGGTTTTCACTACCAGGTGCCCAGAGGTTTTGTATTAAAGCACATATTAGGATTTCTGCCATTAAGAATTTATTGGTGTCCAAAGTGTACAGTCAACAGATATGTTTGGATTGGAGATAAGAGGAAGGGTTAGGCCCTTCTTCTTGTTTTAGCAGGGTTATTTTGTAGGTTATTATTGAATTATTATTTTACTTTTGGTAATACACAGGGGGTTGATAAATATATTTATGAGAAAAATTTTACTATTTGTTTTGTCTTTCATAATCATGTCAGTAGCAAAGGGACAAATGAGTGGCGACTACAATTATAGCATAGCGCTTCGTGCCTATAGCTTAAAGCAAATGCCTAAAATTATGAATGAATCTGGATCCAGATATTTTACCAATACGCCATTAAACGGGGTTATGGTGAAATTCAATGACAATCAGATCAGCTACAGGATAAATGGCACTTATTATAATAAACCCAAGCAATTTTTTAATAATTGTGAAAGTTGTGAGGAGGCTAATGGAAAACTGGTAGACTATTCTTTTAAATTAGGATTCGAGAAGAATTTTAATTATGCCAGGATCCAGCCTTATTTTGGTATTGATCTGGGATATCGTTCTAATACCTTTACCGGAGAAATAGAAAATAGAAATGATTTAAAGGCTCAAAGTTCAAAGGTGGTTACGGAGAGTGCTTTACAAATCGAAGCCTCAAAAGTAGGATTGGTGATTACCCCGTTTTTTGGGATAAAAATAAGCCCTATAAGCCAGGTATCTCTATTCGTCGAGGGGAACCTTGATTTCTTCTATTCTTATGAACGGCAGGAAACTACCTGGCATGATATTAATAATACACAGTCTTTAAAAAAATACACCAAGTCAGAATTTTTACTGAATCCGTTTTCCCTTGGAGTTCAGGTGCATCTGGGTAGTAATAAGTAAACTTCAATAGTATGCTTGTATGTAGTTGCCAATTGTCAGAAATTCCTTACAAAGTAAATAATTACGTATGTTTGCAACCATAAATTTTAAAAATCATTAGAATGAAAGTTGCCTTAATTACCGGTGTCACAGGTCAGGATGGAGCCTATTTAGCAGAGTTTTTGTTAAAAAAAGGATATTTTGTTCATGGCCTGAAGCGGCGTTCGTCTTTGTTCAATACGGATAGGATAGATCATTTATATCAGGACCAGCATGAAAAGGGTATTAATTTTAAACTTCATTTTGGGGATTTAACGGATTCCACTAATTTGATTCGCATCATCCAGGAAACACAACCTGATGAAATTTATAATCTGGCGGCTATGAGCCATGTTCATGTGAGCTTTGAAATGCCTGAATATACCGCCAATGCTGATGGAATCGGAACGTTAAGACTGTTGGAAGCAATTAGAATTTTAGGTTTAGAGAAAAAAACGAGAATATATCAGGCATCAACGTCTGAACTTTATGGCTTGGTACAAGCTGTGCCTCAGAGTGAAACTACTCCTTTTTACCCGCGTTCGCCATATGCAGTTGCGAAAATGTATGCGTACTGGATTACTGTGAATTATAGGGAAGCTTATGGTATGTATGCTTGTAATGGAATTTTATTTAACCATGAAAGCCCTTTAAGAGGAGAAACATTTGTAACTCGTAAAATCACACGTGCTACGGCAAAAATTGCTCTGGGTTTGCAGAACTGTCTTTATTTGGGAAACCTCTCTGCGCAACGTGATTGGGGGCACGCAAAAGATTATATTGAGGCAATGTGGTTAATTTTACAGCAAGAAATTCCAGAAGATTTCGTAATTGCGACAGGTATTACAACTACCGTAAGGGATTTTGTGAAAATGAGTTTTGGAGAACTTGGTATTGAAGTCGAATTTAGTGGTAAAGATGAACACGAGCGCGGTGTTATTATTGATGTTGATCAGGATATGGTTGCTAAGCTTGGACTGAACCCTGAGAATCTTAAACCCGGGACTGTGGTGGTGCAGGTGGATGAAAAATATTTCCGTCCTACTGAGGTAGATCTTCTTCTCGGGGATCCAACTAAATCAAATACAAAGTTAGGCTGGAAACCTAAGTACGATTTGTCGGCCCTGGTCAAGGATATGGTACATTCTGATTTACATTTAATGAAAAAGGATGAGTATTTGAAACTGGGGGGGTTCAAAACCCTTAATTATTTTGAATAACCTGTAATCATTATATACGTTCTCTTACCCTATGAAGTTTAATAAAATATTTACAGCAGTGTTGTTTTTCATTGCTATTGTTGTTTCTCAATCATCCTTTGCTCAGACAAATTATTCTGATGTAAAGGTGGATGACCTAACTGATGCACAGATCAGGCAACTGATGCAGAGAGCAGAGTCGATAGGGTATAACGATGCTCAGCTGGAGCAAATGGCAACTGCGCAGGGAATGAAACCTGCAGAAATCCAAAAATTACGCAGCCGCGTTGAAAAAATCCGAAAACAGGAAGGAAGCACAGAGAAAAGTAAGTCTGATAAAAGTAGTACTGAAAGCGAGGGTGAAGGAGACAGATCAAGGAATTATCAAAGTGATACAACCGATATTAAGAATAAAAAATCAGGTAATGATCTTAAAAAGAAGAACAATTCTGATCAGGAGACAACCTATGAGAAGATCGATGTTTTTGAGGGGCTGAAGCCAAAAGTATTTGGCTCAGATTTATTTAAGAAGAATGAAAATCCGACTTTTGAACCCAATTTGCGGATGGCTACGCCTAAAAGCTATGTGATCGGTCCTGATGATGAATTATTAGTTGACATTTCAGGTGATAATGAGGCAAATTATAAACTTAAGGTAAGTCCTGACGGTACTATCAGGCTACAGTATGTGGGTTTGATCTCTCTTGGTGGACTAAGTATTGAACAGGCAACTTCAAAGATCCGCAACAGCATGAATGGAACCTACCCGGGTTTAAGAAGCGGACGTACAAAAGTAGCGGTCACCTTAGGCAATATCAGGAGCATTAAGGTAACAATTGTTGGAGAGGTCGTTAAGCCAGGATCTTATACTATACCTTCTTTATATACTGCTTTTAATGTTTTATACGAATCAGGTGGGCCGAATACAAACGGTTCATTTAGAAAGATTCAGGTAATAAGAAATAATGTAGTAGTTTCGACCATTGATGTATATGACTTCCTTTTAAATGGTGTTCAAAGAAATAATATTCGTTTGCAGGACCAGGATGTCATCAATGTTCCAGTATATCAGACCAGAGTTGAAATAGCAGGAGAGGTAAAGAGACCTGCATTATATGAAGTATTGAACACAGAAACTCTTGAGGATGTAATTCGTTTCGCTGGCGGGTTTTCTAACCAGGCGTATACGGCTCAGATTAAGGTGCTGCAAAATACCAACAGAGAACGAAAAATTGCTGATATTCAGTCTGATAGTTATGTGAAGTATAACCCTCTGAACGGGGATAAATATATTGTTGATGCCATATTGGACCGCTTTGAAAACCGAGTGGAGATTAAAGGTGCTGTATTTAGAGAGGGGCAGTATGAATTGGATAAAGGCTTAACATTAAAAGGACTGATTTTAAAAGCAAATGGTCTCAAAGAGGATGCATTTTTAAACAGGGCTTATATCAGTCGTTTAAATGCTGATAATACCCAGGCGCTGATTTCATTTGATTTGTCTAAAATTATCTCTGGCTTGGAACCGGATATACTCCTGCAACGGGAAGATAAAATCACTATATCTTCTTTGTTTGAGTTGAGAGATGAGTATAAGGTCACAGTGCAGGGAGAAGTGAGGTATCCTGGAATGTTTAAATATGCAGATAGTATTAGTATTGGAGATGTGATTCAAATGGCGGGAGGATTTAAAGAGGGGGCCACTCCGAATCGTATTGAAGTGTCCAGAAGGGTAAAGAATAGTGATGCTACGTCTACATCTGCAACAACTGCTGAAGTGTTTACAATTAACGTAGATCCGATGTTGAAAATACTTGGTCCAAAGTTTATACTCAAACCATTTGATATGATTTCAGTCCGGAATTCCGAAGGATATCAGGTTCAGAAACAGGTTAAAATTGAGGGTGAGGTATTATATCCGGGTACTTATACCATTACGAATAAAAATGAAAAAATTTCAGATCTCATAAAAAGAGCCGGTGGCCTGACGCCGTTGGCATATTCAGATGGAGCCTCACTTAAGAGACCTGGTGCTGAGAAAATTAATCCCGGAGACAGAAATGCGATAGATAATCAGGAGGAGGAAGATAAAAAGTATTTAAATTTGAAACGAGTACAGGAATCTGGAGTAAAAGATACCTTAAAAAAGGAAATCGAATTGAGATTGATTCAATCTGATCTTGTGGGAATTGATTTGAGAAGGATTTTGAGAAGTACAAAATCTAAGTATGACTTGATTGTGGAGGATGGGGATGTGATTAGAATTCCGCGACAATTACAAACGGTTAAAGTAACGGGTGAGGTATTAAATCCAAACAGTATTGTATACTCTTCTGGTAAAAGTTTCAAACAGTATATCAATGGTGCTGGTGGATTCACTACCAATGCTTTAAGAGGTGGAGCATATATAAAGTATGCAAATGGTTCGGTTGAGGCGGCAAGCAGATTTCTTTTTTTTAATAACTACCCGCAGGTTAAACCCGGAGCAGAAATATTGGTTCCGAAGAGGGCTGAAAGAGAACGTTTAACTGCACAAAGTTGGATAGGAATTAGTACTGCATTTGCATCTTTAGCTGCAATAGTTGTAACATTGCTTAGATAAGGACCTAGTGATTATGGATAATTCCCAAAATAATAATGATGATATTTCGCTGAGTGAGGTTGTTTCGGCCATACAAAGCTGGGCTGCTTATTTATTTTCCAAATGGTTAGTTATTGCTATTTTTGTAGTAATTGGTGCAGCAATAGGGTTTTTATATTCAAGCCTCACAAAGCCAACCTATACGGCAAATACTACATTTGTGCTTGAAGAAACAGGAGCTCCTGGTGGGGGATTAGGTCAATATGCTAATCTTGCCAATATGGTAGGTATTGATTTAGGCGGAGGAGGGAACGGACTGTTTACCAGTGATAATATTATTGAGATTTACAAGTCCAGAAAAATGCTGCAAACTGTGCTTTTGAGCTCATTCAATTTTGGAGGTAAAGATGATTTACTTATTGACCGGTATCTGGAGTTTAATGGATATAGAGAAAAATGGAAAAATCAGCCAGATTTAAAAAACCTCAATTTCTCTTCACTTGATAAATTTACTTTACTTCAGGATAGCGTTTTAGGTGAGGCTATCAAAGACATCAATAAACGATACCTGAGTGTAACTAAACTGGATAAAAAGTCTAGCATTATAAAAGTAAGCGTGACCTCGAAAGATCAGCTTTTTGCGAAAGCACTTACCGAGAAAGTGGTGTCAACAGTCAATGATTTTTATGTTCAGACCAAGACAAAAAAATCTCAGGATAATCTAGCCATTTTACAGCACCAAACTGATTCTGTCAGATCAGTGATGAATGGTGCAATCTTTTCAGGAGCCTCGGCTCTTGACGCTACGCCAAATCTAAATCCTGCCCGTCAGGTACTGCGTACTTCGGTACAGCGGTCGCAATTCAATGCAGAAGCAAATAAGGCAATGCTAACAGAGCTACTGAAGAACCTGGAACTGTCGAAAATTACTCTTAGAAAAGAAACGCCATTGATTCAAATCATAGATCAGCCTGTTTTACCGCTAGATAAAGAAAAGCCCGGCAAGGTTACGAGCGTGATTCTTTTTGGATTTCTTTTTGGATTTTTGTCAGTAGTAATTCTGATTGTCAGAAAAGTAATCTCATAGGCTGCTTTGGGAACAATAAAAAAGAATTTTCTTTATAACTTATTGTTGACCGTCAGCAACATCTTATTCCCTGTTGTTACCTTCCCTTATGCTTCAAGAATACTTGGGCCGGAAGGAATTGGTAAGGTGCAATTTGTGACTACTTTTGCAACTTATTTTGTATTACTTGCGGCGTTGGGTATACCAGCTTATGGGATTAGAGAGGTTGCCAAGCATAAAGCTGATCCTGCCGATCTGAAACGAATAGTGACGGAACTAATCACTATTAATCTGGTGACTAGCCTGGTGATGTTTCTAATATATTCGGCCGTAGTTATAGTTGTTCCAACTTTATATATCGACCGTGACTTCTATATAGTTGCAGTTTTTATGTTGCTATTGGGTTGTTGTAATGTAGATTGGTTGTTTTCCGGTCTGGAGGCATTTCGCTTCATTGCCATAAGGTCTTTATTGGTAAAAGGAGTTTGCCTGATTGCTCTGTTTTTCTTTGTTAAAGAGCGGTCAGATGACATTTATTACCTGGGAATAACTGTTGCAGGCGTTGTGTTGAACAATCTCTGGAATGTATGGACTGCCCGCCAATATTTAAATTTTAAAGCGGTTATAATGGCTAATCTCAAAAGACATTATAGACCTTTATTTTTAATTTTCAGTACGATAGCCGCCATTAGTGTTTATGCTATATTGGACACGGTTATTCTTGGATTTCTTGTGGATTATGAAGCTGTTGGATATTATACCGCTGCGTCCAGGATCATCAAGATAACGATTCCTGTGGTAACTGCACTTGGTACGGTGATGATACCTCAAATAGCACATGCTTTTAAGGAAAATGACTTGGATCATGTTCGACATTTGGCTAAACACAGCATTGACTTTGTTATTTTATTGGGTATTCCAATGACTATGGGGTTAATCACCTTAGCTCCTGAACTAATTATATTGTTCTCGGGTAAAGAATTTGCAGCATCTATTTTACCTATGCAACTATTCGCTCCCGTTATTTTGGTCATCGGTCTTAGCAATATCTGGTCTTTGCAAATACTCATGCCTGCCGCTAAAGATAAATATGTTACGATATCTGTAGTTGTCGGACTTATTGCAAGTCTCATTTTAAATTTTACACTTATTCCGAATTTCCAATATATAGGCGCAACCATTTCGAACCTTTTGTCAGAATTAATAGTGATGGTAGGATTAATGTATTATTCTTCAAAAGTAATAAAAATTAACTTTGACTTTAAGCTTGCTTTTCAAACCTTGCTGATTTCTGGATTATTCATCCCTGTAGTATTTCTCATAAGAAAGTGCGTAGGGCAAGAACCTGTAGTTATATGCATTTTGTCAGTTCTGGTGTGTGGATTAATATATGTATTTTTGCAAATGTTTGTAATTAAAAATCCGTTGATTAAAAATCAGATAAATGAATTGCAAAAGAAACTTGTAAATGACAGATCAACCAAAAACTAGAAAGGACAAATAGATTGGAAAAAATTAGCAAAATACTTCGATTTTTAAGGATGATCAATTTCAGATCTGTTTACTTCAATTTGAAATATTTTCCTTTTAGAGTATCGCTTCTGTTATCTGTCTTGATGCCTTCAAATATGCTTTTAAAAGTATGGAAGGAAAGATAACGTCTGTAGGCGAAACAGGCCGGATTGTATTTGGAAGTGATTTTGAAGTTATGGCAAACAGCACAATTGTATCTCACTCAAATATGAGATTTGTTAAAAAAGGTCTTTTACCATGGAATGTTTCGATCATGGATATAGACGTAATCAATTTCCTACACCCGGAAAACGTAATTTTAGTAGGATCGGTCGTCATCAAAAAACTTGAGAATCACTACAGTATTTGTAGCAGCATAGGAGTTGTTGCCTTAAAGGAATATGCATGGGTACAGTAAGTTCCTTTAAGCAAGGAGAATATACGGATGTTGTTTCTATATTAATAGTTATGGTCATCTGGTTCTTTGTGCCATTGCTGGGGTTATTGCTAATGCCAGTCCTCTGGATTTCTTTTAAGAGTAAATCTAAATGGAAAGATAGGTTCATAATTTTTGTCATGTCTTTGACACTTGGTTTGGTTGCTTACACCGCTCAATCGATAGGTCTAGATGAAACTGACATTGCACGATACCAGTTTTATTATACAATAATAAGTGACATAGAATCGATCGGAAGTTTTTTCGTACTTATGGTCATTGACGGAGGAAGTAATCCAGTCTTTTATGTTATCAATTTTTTAATTTCAAGAGTATTTCCATCAAATGTGCAAGTACACATTTTATTCTGGGTCACTGTAACTTATTTTTTTACATTAATGGGGGCATATAAATTGCTGTCTTTGTGTGCAAAACCAGTTCCTGCCATAGTAGCAAAGGTACTTATCTTTATATTTCTTATTGGTATAATGCCTTTCTTTACCATAACTGAGATTATAAAGCAATGTGCTTCGGTGTCAATTCTTTTCTATGCACTATCGAAAAAATTATTAAATGAAAGATATAGCTATGTATGGCTTATTGTGGCCTTACTGGTACATATATCCTCTTTGATGTTACTCCCTGCCTTCTTCTTCTACAAAAGCCCTATAGTGAAGAAATATTTGTACGTTATACTTTTCGTTTCAGTTATATTCTCTTTTTTCAATTTTAACATGATCTTAACCGGATTACTTTCTTTATTTCCTGGAGGATCATTGTTAGCAACAGCTACGGAATATCAGAATGTGGAAGTATGGTCCATTAGCTTCAGGCACTATGCCACTTTCTTGTTTTATGCGGTTCTAATTTTGATCTTATTTTATGATTATTATAAAACTAGGAAATTAAATATCAGAAAGGAATACTTACCCGTAAAATGGGATGTTCTAATGGTGTTATTTCTTAGTTATATGATGCTGCTGGTCAATAGAGGTAATGTTCACAATTTTGTAAGGTATATTTATGGTTTATATCCGTTTTATATTCTGGTTATTGTATTTGTTTTAAAATCACAATATAAGGTAGCTGAGCGATATGGCATTGCGATGGTTGCAATTTGCTTCTTTATGTATTCCAATATAAAATTGCTTTCCGTTCAGACATCTTCTGAGGTTAATTATGCTAATTCCTACTTTAATAATTCGTGGAAAAACCTGCTAACTTCAAACGTTTATGAGTATTTAAGTTTCGAAGTAAAATGAAAATTTTTGTTGCAGATTTTTATAGAATTGATAGAGAGCACCTGATTTATAATATGTCAATGCTCAAGATACTTTCTGAATTTCAGGAGTTTGATATGGTAACTTTTCTTGGAGATAAAGGTCAGATTGAACTGATTCAACTTGAGGAAGCATTCAGAAAGAAAAATTCAGTGAAATTTTTTTCCAGGTATGTTCATCCAAAAGTAGGAGGAAAAGAATGGATGTTCAAAATCTGGTATGAATTCACTAATATGTTCTCCCTGCTTAAAACGGTGCCAGACGAATCACTGATCTTTTTTTGCTCCTTATCTCCAATCACTAGTTTTTTGTATAAATTAATTAAAAGGTTCTATAAGAGAAAAAAAGTAGTCATTACTCTTCATGGAGATATCGATTTTATTCAACAAAACAAATCTAAACTTAGGAACTGGCTGGGGAAATTTTTTAAATGGAGTTTTAGGATGAAAGATCAAAATACGAAGTATCTTGTCTTATCTAATACCATTATGAAAAATTTGATTAGGGAAGATATCCTTTTAGAAAATGAGGTTTACGCAATTAATCATCCATATGTCTTCGATTTCTTAGAGAAGCATGAAAAAGTAAGAAAATTCCCGGTTAGAATAGGGCACATAGGTGTTGCGAGTTTAGAGAAAAATACACAGCTAATATTCAACCTTGCTAAAATATTCGAAGATGAGATCAAACAAAATAAAATCATCTTTTCGATTATAGGAATGACGACGAACATCCATGATTTTAATAATGGATTAGTTGAGTATCAAAATGATAAAGAAATGTTGTCGAAATCTCTATTCAATGATAAAATTGCTGAATTAGACTATTCGATATTCTTTTACAGGGATCAAAATTATAAATTCTGCAGCAGTGGTGCAGTACTGGACGCTATTCATCATAGGATTCCAATAATTTCTTTCAAAAATCAAGGATTTGTATCCATCTTTAATGATGCGCCAGGACCTATCGGTTATTTATGTGCAGACATAGACGAAATGGAGAGGGTTATCAGGGGTATTTTGAATAATGATAATGGCTCAGAATATAATGAAATGCAAAACAATCTAACTGCTTACCAGAATAGTTTTACTATAGATTATGTTAAAGAAAAACTATACAAACAATTAACACCGTTTATCTATGGAATATAGTACCCCATTGGTAAGCGTGGTGATTCCGATGTACAACTCGGAAAAAACAATCGAAAACACATTAAAATCTGTAGCTGTTCAAACTTATAAGAATATTGAAGTTTTTGTAATAGACGATGGATCAACAGATGGTTCAGCAAGTCTTGTTGAACATTTTGCAAGGCAAAACCTGCAAATTAACATTCAGCTCCTGAAAAAACAAAATGGCGGCGTATCTACCGCAAGAAATGCAGGGATGAAAAAATGTAAAGGGGACTATATCGCCTTACTTGACTCCGATGATGAGTGGTTGCCAAATAAACTTGAAATCCAGATTGAAATCTTTAAGAATAACCCCTGGATAGATTTTTTAGGATCAACAAGAAACGATGAACACTTTACATGGTTCTTTTTCAAAAAATTTTCCTATTTAACGCACATATCATCGAGGCTGCTGTTATATAAGACATTTTTAACTACACCTACAACATTGTTTAGGCGGTCAATTCTTGATACAGTTGGTTATTTCGACGAGACCCAGAAATTTGCCGAAGAAGGGAATTATTGGATAAGGGTTTGTAAGGACAATCAATGTGTCTTGCAGAACGAAAGTCTGGTCATAACGGGCGGTGGAAAACCTGATTTTGGATTCTCAGGATTGTCTTCAAATTTAAAACAAATGGAGCTGGGGGAATTAAAAAACATACGTGATGGCTTAAACTTAAAAATTATAGGCAGAATAGAATATGTTTTTTTAGTTTTGTATTCATTAATCAAATATGTTCGCAGGATCCTAATAGTTAAAATGCGTAAATAATTATGTTAAAAAAATATGGAGTTTTAGGAGCATTAAGGTTAATGTTTTCAATAACTTACACTAAGTTTTTTTTCCCGGGAGCCAGGTTGATCCGCCTTCCATTTGATATTAGAAACCGCCGTTTTATTTCTATTGGAAAAGGCTTTACTTGTGGTTTTGGTTGCAGAATTGAAGCGTTTCCTCATGATAACAGACGCAAGATTAGTATCAAAATAGGAGATAATGTGCAAATCAACGACTACGTACATATTGCTGCTGTTGATTATGTAGACATAGGTGACAATGTTTTGATAGCCAGTAAGGTATTTATCTCAGATAATAATCATGGCAGTTATACTTTGCTAGATAGTGATCATCCTTCAACCATCCCTGCAGAAAGAAAAGCAGCGTTTAAGCCCGTTTACATAAAGAGAAATGTATGGATTGGAGAATCGGTCTGTGTATTGTCGGGAGTTACAATTGGAGAAGGTTCAATCATTGGAGCGCTATCAGTTGTTACTAAAGATATTCCTGCCAATTCAATTGCCGTGGGATCTCCTGCCAGGGTGGTTAAGAAGTTTGACTTTGAACAGAAAAGATGGATAGCGGTTTGATGCATTTTGAGAAAGAAGAATTTGAAGTGACTTCTAAGGTACAAGGTAATGAATAAACAAGGAGTTGTTTTTCAAGATTCAACAGATAACTTTTATAAAATAAATAATTAATGCTACCCTTATTTTCTATCTCAGTAGTTCTTTTTCACAATAATCCTAATGAATTAAAGGAATTAATAGCCAATGTGTTAAATAGTTCGATTCATGTTAAGTTATACCTGATTGATAACTCCTCAACAAATGATTTGAGTTTATGTTGCAGTAATGATACGATAGAATATGTTTTTAACGGAGCAAATATTGGTTACGGGGCAGGTCATAATATAGCGATTAAAAGATCTCAGGATGAAGGGTTTAAGTATCATCTGGTAATGAATCCTGATATTAGTTTTGATCCATCTGCGCTTCAAAAGATTCATTTTTTTATGGAAAACCATCCGGAAGTTGGTCAGCTAATGCCAAAGATCTTGTATGTAGATGGTGAAATCCAACCTTTATGCAAGCTCTTGCCCACTCCTTTTGATCTTATTGGACGACGGTTTTTTAAAAATGCTGAATGGGCGAAAAAGAGAAACCAAAAATATGAATTAGGTGGGTTTAAATACGACAAGATTATAAATACTCCCAGTTTGTCGGGCTGTTTCATGTTTTTGAGAAATGATGTTTTAACAAAATCAGGATTATTTGATCAAAGATACTTTATGTATTTAGAAGATTATGATTTAACGCGTAGAATTCATCAGCACTCTGAAACCATTTTTTATCCCGAAGTTCACATACAACATGGCTATAAAAAAGAATCTTATAGCAGTAAAACCTTGCTAAAATATCATATTGCCTCCGCAATCAGGTATTTCAATAAATGGGGGTGGATCTGGGACGCAGAGAGAACGCGTTTAAATGAACAGACATCAAACCAAATCTTATAATAGCGATTTGTATGAGATCCTGGTTTCCTAATTTTCTTGTGTGCACAATCCAGACTTCTCATTTATCTTTCAGATTTAGAGAGAAAGGCGTTTTATGGGCAAAAAATATTTCTGATGGTAATGTTTTGGCTATTTAAAAAAACATAGATGAAAAGATCAATATTATACTTTAGTGTTATTACATTGATTTCGACGGCCGATATGGTGAAATCTCAGTCAATCATCGCCGTTGACCCTTTGGTTAAGGTACTAAAATATCAAAATGATATACCTGAAAGTAAGCCAACAGCATATGTGGCCCTAGGAGAATATGCTACTTTTCAGTATATTGTAAATTCGCCTGTTGACCTGAAAGGCTTAAAAGTCTCGTATGTACCTGCGAGCAATGGTTCTGTTAAACTTGAACGGTGCAATATTGGGTATCCGGGTTATGTTAAGCTGGACGAGCTTGCAAGCCGTACGCCTGCTTCAGATCGGATTCAGTCGAAGGATAAATTTTATCCGGATCCCATTTTTGATGTTGCACCTCAAAATATTCCAGCAAATACAAATCAGTCTGTATGGATTAGTATTCCTGTAAATTTAAACCGAACTTCAGGTACCTATAATGGCAAATTGGTTTTTTCCTGGATTAAAGGCAATAAAATTCTGAAAACAGAAAGAACTTTCAGCATTAAAGTATATCCGGTCAAAATCAAAAGCACCAGGCTGCTCAATTCAAACTGGCTTTTCTATGAAAATAGATTAAGCCCCCCCTTCGCCAAACTAAAGTATATGAACCATGGTCAGGATGTAGTTCCTTACAGTCCTAAATACTGGCAGCTTATGGAGATTATTGCCAAAAACATGCAGGAATACCATCAAAATGTTTTTTACATCTCTCCTTTACGGGAAACGATCTACAGTTTAAATAATGGAAGGTTTAGTTTTGATTTTAGTAATTTTGATAAGCTGGTAACTATTTTTAAACGTTATGGGGTCGCTAAATACATAGAAGGAGGGCATATAGGAGGAAGAGACGGGGGCTGGGATGCTCCACTTGTTGTCAATTATATGGAAAAGGATGCAAATGGAATATTTCAGTTGAGAAATATCACTATCAATGATCCGCGTGCAAAGGCGTTCCTCTCACAATTTTTTCCTGCACTTGTTAAGCATTTGAAAGAAAGGGGTTGGTACGGCACCTATTTTCAACACCTGATCGATGAGCCAACAGATGTTGATGCTTCATCATATCAGGTAGTAAGTAGGTTAGTCAAAAGTTATGCGCCAGACTTAAAAATCATAGATGCCCTAAGTACCACAAAACTTGCGGGATCGATTGACATCTGGGTTCCACAATTGGGGTTTTTGGCCGATCATGAATCTTTTTTCAGAGAACGTGCAAACAAAGGGGAAATGGTCTGGTTGTATACCTGCTGGCTTCCTCAAGGCAATTTTGCCAATCGGTTTATTGAATTACCGGCACTTAAAAATCAATTGTTACCCTGGATTTCCTATAAATATGGTCTGAAAGGTACACTGAATTGGGGATATAATTATTGGGTAGATACCCCTGCACTAAAAGCAGACAGACTTGAGGGTAATAGCGTGTTGCCCGGAGGTGATTCCTGGATCGTATATCCAAAATATAATGGTTTGTATACTTCAATAAGGCAAGAATTAACGAGGTCAGGTATATATGATTATGAATTATTAAGTATGTTAGGAGAAAGAAACCCTGCAAGGGCTGCTTCTTTGGTCAATCAAGTTGTATATAGCTTTGATCGTTATAATATGGATATCAGCAGTTTTAGGTCTGTTCGTAAACAGATTCTGGAAGAATTGATAAAATAACTGAACATGGACGTCTCCTTTATCATTGTAAATTATAACACCACCGCGCTTACTGAGCAGTGTATTGAATCTATTAAGAAATACACTAAGAAGCAGACATATGAGATCATTGTTGTTGATAATGCCTCCCCAGATCGGTCGATAACAAATCTTAATAAAAATTACCCGGAGGTAAAACTTATTTTGCACACTGAAAACATTGGTTTTGGCCGTGCAAATAACCTGGCAATAGATATAGCCACAGGCAGGTATTTTTTTCTTATCAATTCTGACACTTATCTGCTTAATGATGCTGCTGCAGTTTTCTGGAATTATATGGAAGCATCAAAACATGCAGACGTGGGGTGCTGTGGTGGTGCTTTGTTTTATCCGAACGGTAAAAATCAGATGTGCTATGGGAACTTTCCATCAATTCTTGAGGCCGTTTCCTTACTCGGATTTTATATTTTGTATAAAGATTATTTTAATAAATATATCTGTAGCGGGGTCATTAACTATTCTTCTGAAAACAGGGTAGTCGATTACATTACAGGTGCCGACATGTTTATCAGGAGATCCGCCCTGGAGAAGACAGGAGGCTTCGATCCGGAATTCTTTATGTATTTTGAAGAAACAGAATTGTCATTCAGGTTAAAAAAAGCCGGATATAGATCTGCACTTGTTCCGGAGGCACAGATTGTACATCTTGAGGGAGCTTCACAAGATAAAGGAGCATATTTTAATTTTAAAAAGATAAGTATGTACGAACGCAGCAAAAATTTATTTTTTAAAAAATGCCATGGTAAATTTTATGCAGGAGCTGTAAAAGCTGTATCAGTATTCAGAAATCTGGTTTTATTGGTATTAAAGGGTAATTCCGGGTATCTGAAAAAGGCTAAGATTATCGTGCTTGCGTAAGACTCAGCATTTTTGACTATTTTTGGCTCAATATTTGAAATAACGCTTAAAATCAAATATTGTACATATTGAAAAAAAGCTCTACATGTTACTAAGTCTAATCTTCCTCACCAGTTTATTAATGGTTTCTTTTTCCATACCATCAATTATTAATTTAGCATTCAAGAAACGGTTATTTGATAATCCGAGTGAAGTTAGGAAAGTTCACAAGCGTATAGTACCCAACTTTGGCGGAATAGCTATATTTACAGGGTTTTTATTTTCCTCTTCCTTATTTATAAAATCTGATTTACTACCTCAGGCCAATATATTGATGGCAGGTGGACTGATTCTTTTTATGACTGGTCTTAAAGACGATATAGTTGGATTAGGTCCGTTTGTGAAATTGACCGCACAAGTTGCAAGTGCTGTTATTGTTGCTGTTGTTGCAGATGTACGTTTGTCTGATTTACAGGGTTTTATGGGGGTAGGGGAGTTGAGTTATTACTCAAGTATAATCCTTACTGTTATATTTATCGTAGGCGTAGTAAATGCCTTTAATCTTATTGATGGAATAGATGGCCTTGCCTCTTCTTTGGGTGTCATGCTGTCGCTCGTATTCTCTTATTTGTTTTGGCATGCTGGCGAGGTCGGATGGTCATATATTTCTATTGCTTTGAGCGGGGCTTTGATAGGCTTTATGTTTTTTAATGTTACCCCTGCAAAAATATTTATGGGTGATTGTGGGTCCCTGTTACTGGGCTTTGTTGCCGTAGTACTGAGTATTAAGTTTACTGAAGTTGCTGCAAATCGTGATGTTCTCTTCGGTGCTGTGAATATCGAATCACCAATCGGACTTACATTAGCTATTCTGATTATTCCTATATTTGACACATTAAGGGTCTTTACATTACGTATTGTCAGAAATACCTCTCCGTTTACAGCCGATAGCAATCACCTTCATCACCGTTTACTTTTCCTTGGCTTAAGCCATATGCAATCTACTTTGGTTCTGGTGATTACAAATGCACTGTTTATTGTTTTGGCATTATCACTCCAAAATTTGGATAATACTCAATTGGTAAGCCTTCTTGTACTAAGTATTCTCGCTTTAAATGGAGGTCTATCACTTTATATTGAAAGTTATAAACGAAAACTTTTAGATAGAAGTAAAACACCTAAAGTACAAATTGTAGACAGGAGCTTTGGTGAAGAAATCCTGGAAAAGATCACACAGAATTAATCGAATTACTTACTCAGAGTAAATTACGCTCTTCCCCATTTAATGAGATGTATACAATTTAGGTTGATAATTTGTTTGCTATTTACTACAGCAACCAACCAGACATTCGGACAAGCAGAACTACTCCCCTTAGATCATAATCTGATTAATAAGTTAGGTAGAACGCTGTATTTTAATGATTCTTCAAGGCTTCATGTTTCAAGCAGGCCGCTTTTTGCCGAGGAACTAGGTAACAAGGATTCCTTGCTCAGTGCGCTCTTTGAGCAAAAGGAATGGTATAACAGAAACTGGATTTACAGAAAGCTTTTTTCAGAACATTTAGTTGAGGTTAATAAAAGTGATTATAATTTTTATCTTGACTTTTTACCTGACCTGCAAATAGGCAGTCAAAATGGAAAACGCTTGTATCTTAACACAAGAGGAATAGAGCTTGCCGGAAAAATTGGAAAACGCTTTGCTTTTACCAGTTATTTATACGAAAACCAAGGGAAGTTTGCTGATTATTACTCAGCTTATGCCTTCACAAATCGAGTGATACCCGGGCAGGGCAGGGCAAGGCCTTATAGCAGTGGGGCATTTGACTATGGGTATTCAGGTGGAACCATATCTTATACACCATCAAAATATGTGAACTTCCAGCTGGGTTATGATAAGAACTTTATTGGTGATGGCTATAGATCTCTGCTTTTGTCTGATAATTCATTTAATTATCCTTTTATTAAGTTAACGGGCACGCTTGGTAATGTTCGTTATATGGCTATGTTTGCGCAGTTCACTGATTTTTATGATCACCATGACCTGGAGATATTGGATGAAGATAACCCGTACCCAAAGAAATATGGCATTTTTCATTATTTAAGTTGGAATGCTACCTCGCGTCTCAGTGTGGCTTTGTTTGAAAATGTCATGTGGAAGCCCCGGGGATTCGAATTCAGCTACCTGAATCCGATCGTTTTTGCAAGGTCTGTAGAATTTGCCAATGGTTCTCCGGACAAAGCCTTGGTTGGTCTGAATGCGAGTTATAAAATAGCGGACCGATATGTGGCTTATGGTCAGCTGATGATCAACGAATTCAGGATAAAGGATATCTTTTCAGGTAAGGGACATTGGGCAAATAAGCAGGGGGGACAATTGGGCATTAAGGCATTTGATCTCTTCAAGGTGGATAATTTATTTGCACAGGCTGAGATGAATAGAGTAAGGCCTTATTCGTATTCTGCAATAGATCATTTTAAAAATTATGGCCATTACAATCAGCCTTTGGCCCATCCTTACGGAGCTAATTTTCAGGAATGGCTTTTTATTGCCAATTATCGGATTAAACGCTTTGACTTTCGTTTTCAGATGAATTATGCTACTTATGGCCTTGACATTAACGGTATGAACTATGGTAAGGATATCTATAAAAACTATGATACAAGGATTAGTGATGAAGGGATTTTTATTGGTAATGGATTGAAGACCAATTTATTGTTTTCAGAAGCTACAGTTGCCTATGTTATGAATGCTAAAAACAATCTAAGGATCGAATTTGGGTATGCTATTAGAAATGAGCACAATAGTAATGTTAAAGATAACCAAACTATATTCAATGTAGGAGTAAGATCGTCATTTAGAAATCTGTATAAAGACTTTTAAATTTCATTATATTAGTGGCCAACTCAGGATATTTCAAAGTAGAGATAATGAAGAATAAACTTTTGCTTACCGGACTGCTAATTTGCGGGCTATCCGGGTCTCTTATAGGCCAGACTCTGCCTGTAGGCTCACTTGATAATATTGAGGATGCTTATCGTCGCAGGCAACTGCTTGGAGAAGATACGTCAGGTATCTCTTTTATGATTCGTCCATTGTTTCTTACGGAGAAGAACGCAGTTACGCTCTCGGATGAAGAGACAGGTTTGCTGGCTACGGATCTTAATAAATCACTTTGGAGTAAAGGCAAAATGGCGGTATATCTACTGCCGTTCGAATGGAGGCAACAGATTAACAGTCACCATCCTTATGGTATGAATGACGGTGCTATGATTCCTGCAAAAGGCTATCAGACTTTGGTGTCCGGTGGGATTTTTGCCAGAATAGGATTTCTTAGTGTGCAGTTTAAACCGGAATATGTATATGCACAGAATTCTGCTTTCAGGGAAATTACAGAAGCGGGAAATGAAGTAGCCAACAACTATTATAAGTTTTATAATGTTATTGATATGCCGGATCGTTTCGGTAATAGGGCTTATTCGAAATTTAACTGGGGTCAGAGTAGTATCCGTTTGAATTTCGGACCTGTTTCAGCAGGTCTTTCTAACGAAAACCTATGGTGGGGGCCAGGCATCAGGAGCTCTTTACTGATGAGTAATAATGCTCCAGGTTTTAAACACATAACTCTAAACACTACTGAGCCTATAAGAACACCAATTGGTTCATTTGAAGCTCAGCTTATCGGAGGCAGATTGGAGGCCTCCGGAGTGCCTTTGCCATCTGGGAGCAACTATAAGGCAAAGCCTGATGATTGGAGGTATCTTTCGGGGATTGCCTTGACGTACCAGCCAAAATGGATTCAAGGACTGTATCTTGGACTTGATCGCTCATTTATTATGTATCATAACCAACTTAATGGCAAATTGGGCAATTATCTGCCTTTGTTTACTTCTGTAAATAAATCTGATATCACTAAGAATGCTAAAAATGATGAAGCTGTTACACGTGATCAGTTGATCTCTGTTTTTGCGCGTTGGGTGATGCCTGAGTCAAAAGCGGAAATTTATATGCAATATGGACGGGAAGATCACGCTTATAATGATCGGGACTTTATTGTTGAACCAGAACATTCAAGAGCTTATATAATTGGTTTCAGGAAGTTGATGGAATTGAAAGGAGACGAAGAATACATTCAATTTGGTTTAGAACTTACACAACTTGAATCTGCAGGTACTGGAAAAATACGGCCATCCGGCTATTGGTACAGCCATTCAGGGGTTAGAGATGGCTATACCAATATTGGTCAGGTATTGGGTGCAGGTATTGGACCGGGAAGCAACTTACAATCTTTAGATGTTAGCTGGGTTAAAGGGTTGAAAAAAATAGGCTTGCAGATTGAACGGCTTTCTCATAATAATGATTTGATGTATAATCTTGGTGCTCTAGATATTAGAAGGCACTGGGTTGATTTAGGATTAACCGGAAAATTTAGCTGGGATTACAAGAACTTTATTTTTAATTCATCAATGTCATATGTTCATTCCTTTAACTATCAGTATATTTTGAAGAATGGTCAGACACCGAACTTTTGGAAGTTTGATCATACGGATGTTAATAACGTTCAGCTTAGACTAGGAGTAATGTACAGACTTTATTAGCGAAGGAGGCTTTGGTTCTTTAATAGTCCGCTATCAATAAGCCGGGTAAAAAATTTAGATTCTGGAACACGTTTTAATGCATCAATATGACGTACATGATGTATATCTGTTCCAATGAAGTCAATCATATCCTTTTCAACTAACTCTTCAGCAATAGATCTGATGCGTTTACCATAATGATTTGTTAAAGACAATGCGTTTACCTGGAGCTCAATACCCATCTCTTTGAGCCTGGTATAATAGTTAAATGTTCTGTGAAAAAACAAGTAGCGTTCAGGATGTGCCAATACAATTTGATATCCTTTTATTCCCAGATCAAAAAGTACTTCTTCTAAATCGTGGGGTTTTGAAATCTGACTAAACTCCACAAGTAATCTATTACCTGGAAGCGGCATAACGGTGCCTTCATTCACCTGATCTCTGAATTGTTCATCCAGGTAATATTCTGATGACAGTTCTAAAGTGATTCCTTCTGGTAAACTACCCTCAAGTAATTTGTGAGCTGTTTTTAATGTTTGGTGTGTATTGGGATGTATATCTTGTAAGGTATGAGGGGTAGTGTAAAGTTTTGTAAAACCTAATTCCTTTAACCCCTGAATTATCTGCAAGCTATCAGCTACGTCTCTTGCCCCATCGTCTACTCCTGGTGTCAAATGGGAATGCATGTCTAAGGCAATTTCAGAAAAATCAGAATATTTTGATTTATTAGAACGGGTAAAGAATAACATAAGTGCAATAACATTAACGTGGAAATACTAAGATATGTATTTGGATTTTATTAATTGGCATATTTTTTGTCATTCGCCAAAAAACAATTTACAATAATTGGGTTTTGCCTGTAAATAGGGTCAGATTAATTGAGTCGAGAATCATGAACGATTAAATGTTTATACTATCTTTGGCGACGGTTAATAACTAAGGGGATTCAAAGAGCTTATGTGTTGGTACACCGAGGTTTCGCTTATATGCAGCAGGAGTGTTATGAATGAATTGTATAAAAATGACAAGTTGTTTAAGTTAAATATTTTACCGGATAGATTGACAATTCGGTGGGATTTGTTTATCGCCCTATTAACAAGACACATAATACATAAGGGTTGGTATAAGGATATTCTAAATGCTTTTAAATAAAAATATGATGCAAATTGATAAATCTAATATGAAAATAGCTGTTATAGGTCTGGGTTACGTCGGCTTACCGCTAGCGGTAGCTTTTGCGAAAAAATACCCTGTGATAGGATTCGACATAAATCAGAAAAGGATAGACTCCCTGAGAAGTGGGATCGATCACACTTTAGAGATCGAGGAAGAAGAGCTGACAGCAGTTAATGTAAGTACAAAAAATGAAACAGGGCTTTTCACTACTAATTTATTAAATGATTTAAAAGAGTGTAATATCTTTATTGTTACTGTCCCGACTCCAACGGACAAGAATAATCGTCCTGATTTGACTCCACTTTATAAAGCTAGTGAAACTGTTGGGAAAGTATTAAAAAAAGGAGATGTAGTTATTTATGAATCAACTGTATATCCTGGAGTTACAGAAGACGAATGTGTTCCTGTGCTTGAAAAAGTAAGCGGTTTGGTCTACAATGTTGATTTTTTCGCAGGTTACTCCCCAGAGCGGATTAACCCTGGTGATAAAGAACATACAGTAACAAAAATTTTAAAGGTGACTTCCGGATCAACCCCTGAAGTAGCTATTTTCGTTGATCAGTTGTATCAATCTGTGATCACTGCCGGAACGCACATGGCCAGTTCAATAAAAGTTGCTGAAGCGGCAAAAGTAATTGAGAATTCACAGAGAGATATAAATATTGCCTTTGTAAATGAGTTAAGTAAGATCTTTAACCGTATGGGGATAGATACACATGAAGTTTTGGCTGCGGCAGGTACAAAATGGAACTTCTTAAAGTTTCAACCAGGCTTAGTGGGTGGGCATTGTATTGGTGTTGATCCTTATTACCTGGCTCAAAAGGCTCAGGAGCTTGGTTATCATCCTGAAATTATATTAGCAGGCCGTCGGTTAAATGATGATATGGGCGCATATGTAGCTCAGGAAGTCATTAAGCTTATGATACATAAAGATATTCAAATCAAAAACTCTAACATATTAGTTTTGGGTTTCACCTTTAAGGAAAACTGTCCGGATGTCAGAAATACGAAAGTAATTGACATTATTAAGGAACTGAAAACTTATGATACAAATATCACGGTTTATGATCCCTGGGCTAAGCCTTCCGAAGTAATGCATGAATACAATCTGGAAACGCTAAACGATTTAGAAATTGTTAAGTCTAAAAATTATAATGCAATAATATTAACAGTAAGTCATGACGAATTCAAACAATTGAATTTGTCTGAAATTAAGTGTGATAATTGTGTTATTTATGACGTTAAAGGATTTTTAAGTAAAGAAAGTGTTGATGCCAGATTATAATAGTATGTACAATAACAAATACCATTTGACAGATTTAGGCGATAAATCTTTTCTAGTAACAGGAGGCGCAGGATTTATTGGATCAAATCTTGTAGAATACTTATTGAAACATGGCGCAAAAAAAGTAAGAGTCTTAGATAATTTTTCTACAGGATCACATAGGAATATTGAACCTTTCAAACAAAACCCATCATTTGAGCTATTTGAAGGTGATATCCGCAATTTTGAAGATTGTTCTAAAGCACTAGTCGATATTGACTACGTTTCTCATCAGGCAGCCTTAGGTTCTGTCCCAAGATCTATCAATGATCCCATCGTTACTAATGATGTTAATATCAATGGGTTCTTAAATATATTAGTGGCAGCAAGAGATGCAAAAGTGAGACGTCTTGTTTACGCAGCCAGTTCAAGTACCTACGGCGATCATCCTTCATTGCCTAAAGTTGAAGAACATATTGGAAATCCATTGTCTCCGTATGCGGTTACGAAATATGTAAACGAATTGTATGCATCGGTCTTCTCTAAAATATATGGTTTTCATTCAGTTGGCCTTAGGTATTTCAATATATTTGGACCACGTCAAAATCCTGCAGGCCCATATGCAGCTGTTATTCCATTATTTATTGAGTCTGCATTAAAAGGTAAAAGACCTTTTATTAATGGTGACGGGGAAACAAGCAGGGATTTTACTTTTGTTGAGAACGCAGTACAAGCTAATATAAAAGCAATGTTCGCTGATAATCTGACAAAAGACCTCGTTGTTAATATCGCATTTGGTGAACGTACAACTTTGAATCAGCTTTGGAATAGAATAGCAGAAGGTGCGGGAATTCAGCTGTCACCTGAATACGGTCCTGAACGACAAGGGGATGTAAAACATAGTTTGGCAGATATTTCCCTGGCAAATAAGGAAATAGGTTATAAGCCAGTATTTTCGGTAACAGAGGGGTTAGAAATTGCCCTTAACTGGTACAGCGAATTTCAAGATGACAATAACTAAGTAAGCAAAAAACATCATACCGATGAATCCAATACAAATGGTTGACTTAAAAAGTCAATATTTTAAAATTAAGCCTGAAATAGACAGGGCGTTGTTAAGTGCAGTAGAGGAGGCGGCATATATTAATGGGCCACAAGTTAAAAAATTCGCAAAAAGTTTGCAGGATTTCAATAAAGTAAAATCGGCTGTAACCTGTGCAAATGGAACGGATGCCTTGCAAATTGCAATGATGGGACTTGGCTTCAAACCCGGAGATGAGGTCATCGTTCCTGCTTTTACCTATATTGCTACTGTTGAGGTCATCGCATTACTGGGGTTGACCCCAAAGTTTATTGATGTTATTCCTGATACCTTTGAACTGGACCATACAAAACTTGATTCAATAATCTCTGATCGTACAGTTGGTATTATTCCGGTTCATCTCTTCGGGCAGTGCTCAAATATGGAAGCGATATTGCACCTTGCAAAAAAGCATAATCTTGCTGTAATTGAAGATACAGCACAGGCAATGGGTGCAGAATATATTTTTGAAGACGGGTCCAGGGCATTTGCTGGTACAATTGGAAATATAGGCACGACTTCATTTTTCCCCTCTAAAAATTTAGGTTGTTTTGGTGATGGAGGCGCATTGCTCACACAGAATGCTGAATTGGCAGAAGTAGTTCAAATAATAGCAAATCATGGGCAACGAAAAAAATATCACCATGAAACCATTGGTGTTAATTCGCGTCTTGATACTGTTCAGGCAGCGATTTTAGATGTTAAAATTAAGTATCTAAAAGATTATGTTGTCCTCAGGCAAAAAGTCGCGGCCAAGTATGATGAATCTTTAGGTAGTTTGGAAGGATTAATTATACCTGTAAGAGCAAGTTATTCGACGCATGTCTTCAATCAGTATACCTGTAAAGTAAAGGATGGAAGGCGTGATGACTTAAAGAAATATCTTCAGGAAAAGGGTATACCTACAATGGTATACTATCCTATACCTGTTCATTTACAGGAAGCTTATGCTAAGTATGGATATAAAGCAGGTGATTTTCCTATTTCAGAACAACTAAGTAAGGATGTGATATCACTACCAATACATACTGAGATGGAAGATGACATTCAGCAATATATTATAGATAGTATTTTGACATATTTTAACTAGCTATGGATACAAATTATTTTATTCATGAAACTGCGGTTGTTGATGACGGAGCACAGATTGGCGAAGGGGTTAAAATCTGGCATTTTTCTCATATTATGTCTAATTGTAAGATCGGAGATAAATGTAATATAGGTCAAAATGTTGTTATTTCTCCAGGAGTTGAGCTGGGGAAAAATGTCAAGATTCAAAATAATGTTTCAATTTATGAGGGTGTTACTTGCGAAGATGATGTCTTTTTAGGCCCATCCATGGTGTTTACAAATGTAATTAATCCAAGAAGCGCTATAAATAGAAGGGGACAATATTCTAAGACAAATGTAGGTAAAGGAGCTTCAATAGGTGCCAATGCAACAATCGTATGTGGACATGATATTGGAACATACGCCTTTATTGGAGCAGGAGCAGTTGTAACTAAAACTGTTCCCCCTTATGCATTGGTGGTGGGTAATCCAGCAAGGCAATTAGGATGGGTAAGTGAGTATGGACACAGGTTAAAATTTGACGAATCAGGCCATGCTGTTTGTGAAGAAAGTCAACAACAATATAAATTGGATGGTCATATCGTATACAGAATAAAATAAATGACAACAACTGAAAAAATTAAATTCGCGGTGGTAGGCTGCGGACATATTGGTAAAAGACATGCCGAAATGATTTTGAGAAATCAAGAGTCGGAACTGGTTGCTTTAATAGATGTTAAAGATCCTTCAGAAATTGGTCTGGAAAAGTTTAATGTGCCGTTTTTTAAGAACATAGATGAATTTTTAAGTTCGGGTATTGAAGTCGATGTTATTAATATTGCTTCTCCAAACGGATTTCATGCAAAGCAGTCTTTAAAATGTCTGGCTGCCAGAAAACATATTGTTGTTGAGAAACCAATGACGTTAACTCGTCATGATGCCGAAAAGGTGATTTTTAAAGCACTGCACGTTCATAAGCACCTCTTCGCTGTTATGCAAAATAGGTATTCACCTCCATCAATATGGATAAAAGAACTTATTGAAACAGGCAAGCTTGGAGATATTTATATGGTTCAGCTTAACTGCTATTGGAATAGGGATGAAAGATATTACAAGCAGGAAAGCTGGCATGGTAAAAAAGATCAGGACGGAGGAACATTGTTTACTCAATTCTCTCATTTTATTGATATCATGTATTGGCTATTCGGAGATATAGAGAATATCCAGGCTAAGTTTAATGACTTTAACCATGCAAAACTTACTGATTTTGAAGATTCAGGTTTTGTCAGTTTTGATTTTGTAAACGGAGGCATGGGGTCTATTAATTATTCTACATCAGTTTGGAATCAAAATCTTGAAAGTAGCATGACCATTATTGGGGAGCATGGATCAGTAAAAATAGGCGGACAATATATGAATCAAGTTGAATACTGTCATATAAAAGATTACACCATGCCTGAGTTACCTCCTACTAATCCGGGTAATGATTATGGTGCATATAAAGGGTCCGCAGCTAACCATCATTATATTATTGAAAACGTTGTCGATGTTTTAAAAGGCCGGTCTGCTATTACTACAAATGCACTTGAGGGACTTAAAGTAGTTGATATTATAGAGCGGATTTATAATTTAAAATAAGGTTGAATGGTTCAATTTATTTCTGGTAAGTTTTAATGTGTGAATGTGATCCTGAAAAAAAGTTAAAAATATTATAGGAGTGTATTTCTATTCATTCCAGTGGCTTTTTTTGAATAATTTCATCTCATCATTTCCATCACATACTTTGCGGAAATTTGTTTTGAGATCAATGGGTGCTCAAATTGCAAAGAATGTTGCAGTATATGGGGGTAATGAGTACCGGAATCCAGCGGGGTTGGTTATTGGTGAGGGATCAGCAGTAGGACATAGAGCTGTACTCGACGCAAGAAGAGGACTCGTCATTGGAAAGTTTGTCTGTTTCGGGACAGAGGTTATGATCTGGTCTCTCCATCATGAGTATAATCACATCAACTTTGATGTGATTGGAGGCCCTGTTAATATTCAGGATTATGCTTGGCTGGGATCAAGATGTATTATTCTTCCCGGAGTTATCATTGGAGAAGGTGCCGTGGTTGCCGCTGGATCAGTCGTAACCAAGAATGTAGAACCATATACTATTGTCGGAGGCGTACCTGCTAAAAAAATTGGTGAGCGTGAAAAGAAAAATTATGACTATGCTCCCGGCCTTAATAGACTACATATGATTTGATTGGCACGTATGTTGCTTAATCCGAACAAATATTAACATCTATCTAAATTAACATGTGTGGAATCGTAGGTTATATTGGTCATAATGAGGCATGGCCATTAATTATCAAAGGATTAAAGCGGTTGGAATACCGGGGCTATGATAGTGCAGGAATTGCACTGATTAATAACGAAGGCCTGAATATTTATAAAAAAGCCGGTAAGGTGCTGGAACTGGAGAACTTTGCTGAAGGTAAGAATCTTTCAGGTTCAATTGGCATTGGCCATACCAGGTGGGCTACTCATGGTGCCCCATCAGACAGAAATTCCCATCCGCATACCTCACAAAGCGGAGACCTTTCCATCATCCATAACGGAATTATAGAAAATTACGCAGCCCTAAAAGAGATGCTGCAGGAAAAGGGTCATGAGTTCAACAGCGACACGGATACCGAGGTGTTGGTTCACCTGATCGACGAGATTCACAGAAAAGAAAATGTTGACCTTTTTGAGGCAGTAAGATTAGCCTTGCATGAGGTCACAGGTGCGTATGCAATTGTGATCATGGATGAATCAAATCCAGATCAGTTGATTGCAGCAAGGAAAGGAAGTCCTATGGTTATTGGAATTGGTAAAGGAGAGTATTTTATTGCTTCCGATGCAACACCGATCATTGAATATACTAAAAATGTGATCTATTTAAACGACAGTGAAATCGCAGATATAAAGAGAGATCAGCTCATAATTAAGCGATTGGATAACGTCATTCAGACACCTTATATTCAGGAATTGGAGCTGAAGCTGGAAGCCCTTGAAAAAGGTGGCTATGATCATTTCATGTTGAAAGAAATCTATGAGCAACCTCGTTCTGTAAGAGACTGTCTGAGAGGCCGTATTTATCCCAATGAAGGGCGTGTGCAATTGGGAGGAATCAGTGAGTTTGCTGATAAACTAAAAAACGTAGACAGAATCATCATCGTTGCCTGCGGTACATCATGGCACGCTGGGCTGGTTGGAGAATACCTCATCGAAGAATACGCAAGAATTCCGGTTGAAGTTGAATATGCATCAGAATTCAGATACAGAAATCCAATCATCACCGAAAAAGATGTTGTAATTGCGATCTCTCAATCAGGGGAAACAGCAGATACTATGGCTGCCATTGAAATGGCCAAGGAAAAAGGAGCAACCATTTTTGGTGTTTGTAATGTTGTGGGAGCATCCATTCCAAGACTAACCCATGCCGGTGCTTATACTCATGCCGGTCCAGAGATAGGAGTAGCTTCAACCAAAGCGTTTACTGCACAAGTAACCGTATTAACATTGATCGCTTTCCATCTGGCACAGCAAAGGGGAACATTAAAAGCATCTCAGCTGACCGAACTGTTAACTGAGCTTGATGAAATCCCTCTGAAAATTGAACAGGCATTAAAATCAGAAAACCTGATCAAAGAAATTTCGAAGAAATTCAAAGACTCAAGAAACTGTCTTTTCCTCGGCAGAGGCAGTGGTTTTCCGGTAGCTTTGGAAGGGGCATTGAAATTGAAGGAAATCTCTTATATCCATGCAGAAGGTTATCCTGCTGCAGAGATGAAACATGGCCCAATAGCACTGATCGACGACGAAATGCCGGTAGTAGTGATTGCGACAAAGAACTCCTCTTACGAAAAAGTGATCAGCAATATTCAGGAAGTAAAGGCCCGTAAGGGAATTGTGCTCGCTATAGTAACCGAAGGAGATACAGAAGTAAGGAAAATGGCAGATTACTGCATTGAAATTCCTGATGCCAGTGAAGCATTCCTACCACTGCTGGCTACAATACCATTGCAATTACTATCTTATCATATCGCTGTAATGAGAGGATGTAACGTAGATCAGCCCAGGAATCTGGCAAAATCAGTTACAGTAGAATAATTTAAGAAGGACTTGAAGCCTCTTTAAATATTCAGGTAGATTTAAGGTTGTGCTATTAGGATATACGTTGTTAAATTTAGTTGATACAAGAGTTAATCCTTTTAACGTTTTAATTGTCATAGTTTTACAATTACAATTGAAATACCATGAAAGCTTCATTGAAAGTCATAAGTTCATTTATTACGCTTTTTTTTGTTGCAATATTGCTTTCATCCTTTCAAAAGGAGAATAAAGCAGACGAAAAATTTCCATATCAGCAAGCAGGATTAACCGAACGCCAGGCTGCCGCACATTTATTGAGCAGGTTTACTTATGGGGCCAGGAAGGGCGAGGTAGATGCTGTATTGAAAATGGGCCTTGAAAAGTGGTTTCAGCAGCAACTGGATGGCGATATAAAAGATGAGGCATTGAATAAAATGCTCTCAAAATATGAAGACATAAACCTCACGAACTCGGAAGTAGAAGATAAGTTTCCAAGAAATGCAACAATAGTAAGCAGGGCTATCAAGGCAGGCATCATTAATAAAGATGACATAAATTCCAAAGATAAGAACCAGCATCGTCAGGAGATTGCTGACTACCTGAAGAAGAATGGACTTAAGGCACCGAGGGAATTATATAGGCAATTCATCAGTCAGAAAATATTACGGGCAACCTATACCAATAATCAACTGAAAGAGGTATTGACAGATTTTTGGTTTAATCATTTTAATGTCTCATTAAACAAAAATCAATGCGCACCTTATGTTCCGGCCTATGAAAGAGATGTGATCAGACCGAACGTGACCGGTCAGTTTGATAAACTGTTGATAGCAACCGCAAAATCCCCCGCAATGTTGTTTTACCTGGATAATTTCATTAGTTCGGGGCAACCAAAACTTTTGGAAGCAAAGACAGGGATTAAAGTTAAGCCTGCCAATAAAAAGATGAACGGTTTGAATGAGAACTACGCCAGAGAGATAATGGAACTTCATACTCTTGGCGTTGACGGGGGCTATACACAGAGTGATGTGACACAAGCAGCCAGAGTGTTGACTGGCTGGGCTGTAGCACCTTTAGGAGAAGATGGCTATGGTGCAGCTATGAAAGAGGCCATTGAAAAAGAAAGAAAGGATAACAATGGACTTGTACAGGATGGTGACTTTCTATTTCTTCCATCCAGACATGACGACGGTGAAAAAACTGTTTTAGGTAAGCGTTTTCCTGCGGGAGGTGAATACGAAGAGGGAGTAACAATGCTGACTATGCTGGCCCGTCATCCTGCGACAGCTAAGTTTATTTCAAAAAAACTAGCCATTCGTTTTGTAAATGATCAACCTTCACAAAAGCTTATCGATGACATGGCCCGGACTTTTAGCAATACCAACGGAGACATCAAGAAAGTAATGACAACGATGGTTGTATCACCCGAATTTTGGAGCACGACAGCCTTACGGGATAAAACGAAATCACCTTTTGAACTCGCCATAAGTGCAGTTAGGAGCCTTGAAGCTAACATTAGTCAGCCCTATCAACTATTTGCATGGCTGAACAAAATGGGGCAAAAAATATACTATTACCAGGCTCCTACAGGATTTCCGGATCGGGGACCATATTGGATCAATACCGGCTCCTTACTAAACAGGATGAATTTTGGACTGGCTTTAGCGGCACAGCGAATACCCGGAATCATTATAAATTTGGCCGCATTGAACGATCAGCCAGAGCCTCCAAGTGCAGATGCCGCTTTAATTACCTATGGCAAGATCATCATGCCCGAACGTGACCTCAATGAAACAGTAAAGCGTTTAAAACCTATGCTCACAGAACCTGAACTGCAGCGTAAGGTCGCTAAGGCTGCTGAAAATGCACCGGTACCAGCCTCCTCAAACACCATGAATAACGATGAAGACGATGAGGAAAATGTGCCTAAAAGTCAGGAAACAATGAAGAAGGAAACTGCCGATATGCTTGCTCAGGTAGTAGGTGTGATCATAGGATCACCGGAATTTCAGCGCAGGTAAAATTAATACATAAGATCATGACATCAAGAAGAGCATTTGTAAAAGCAGGAGGGCTGGCTTTATTTGGAATTGGTATGGGTGGTGTACCCGGATTTCTTATGGAGGCTGTAGCAGGGATTAAACCTCAGGGCTTGTTTGAAAGAAAAAAGATTTTAGTATGCATTTTTCAGCGTGGAGCAATGGATGGACTGATGGCAGTAACGCCCTTTTCTGATCAGTACTTAAAAGCTGCAAGACCGACTTTGTTTATGTCCGCAGCTAAAACTGCTGCTAAGCCGCTGATTGATCTTGATGGCCGCTTTGGCCTTCATCCAGCGATGAGTGGCTTTGAATCCATGTTTAGGGATAAAAGGATGGCTGTGGTGCATGGTATCGGTTCCCCAAACAATACAAGGTCTCATTTCGATGCTCAGGATTATATGGAATCTGGTACACCATTTAGCAAAAGCACAGAAAGTGGCTGGCTAAACCGGGCGATTGGTTTGCTGGGACATGACGGAGCTTCACCTTTTCAGGGCGTGAGTTTAACTTCATCCATGCCCCGTTCTTTTTACGGCGATAATGCAGCCGTAGCGATAAGTAACCTGCAGGATTTCAATCTGCAGACTAAAGTTAGTTCGGGGATGAATATGGCTGCAAAAAGCTTTGAAGATCTTTATGATCAGACTTCGTCAGGACTTTTAAAAGATACGGGAAAAGAAAGCTTTGAAGCCCTAAAAATGCTTCAGAAGACCAATACTAAAAATTACAAAGCCGAAAATAATGCAGTTTATCCGGTTACCGCATTAGGTAATTCTTTGAAACAAATTGCGCAGCTGATCAAGATGAATGTTGGATTGGAGGTTGCCTTTGCAGAGTCAATAGGATGGGATACTCATTTTAGCCAGGGAACTGAAAACGGCATCTTTGCACATAGTGCAACTGATTTAAGTGAGAGTATAATGGCGTTATGGACAGATTTAGGGACGCTTCAGGATGATGTAACGATTATGACGATGACGGAATTTGGCCGTACTGTAAAGCAAAATGGAACTGGCGGTACTGACCATGGCCGTGCATCCTGTAACTTTATTCTTGGTAACGATGTCAACGGAGGTTTAGTACATGGTGTTGTTAGCCCTCTTACCGTCGAAAATCTGGAAGATGCCAGAGATTTGCCTGTCACCACCGATTTTAGAAGTGTATTCAGTGAAGTAGCAGACAGGCATCTCAAGATTCATAATGATAAAATACTCTTTCCGGATTGGACAGGTAAAGGCATAGGCGTTATGAAGAGTTAGGCCTGCACCTCTGGCCAGAACCAAGCCTGCTTTAGCTTATTTCAGAAAGTAAATAGTCTAAATATAAGCGATCCTTTAACTTTAATCTCCGTCCCGAGGGCCGTTATTTTTACAGTGTTCTTAGTTTCAATCCAAATCTCTTTATCTGGAGATAACTCCTCCACAGGATGAATAAACTTGATGTCCAGTCGATAAATAAAACAGATTGAACTTTGCAGTCCATAATAATTTGCTGCTTCATCACTGATACTGTCAAGATAGCGTTTTTGGCCTGAACTAAGAATGAAATTACTTTTGATCCAATATCTGAAATCCGTTCTGATTGCTGTCGCATGTAAGTGGCGATAAGTATCCGGAAGGGCATATAACGTCTTAATCTTTTCGAATACTCCTCTTGGGGAGAGAATGGAATTGGTCATATAAAATGAATTTGAATGTCAATCAAAAAACATTGGTATAATCTTTAGTTATATGATATTGCTGATATTCAGTCTGATAAATCAAATTTATCGATTTTATTGGGTAATTGAATTGAACTTGTATAGACTTCTTGTAACTATTGAATAGTTACATAAATTCTATCGCATATTACATATCTTTAATCCAATTCCCTCTCTAGCGCTTTTTAAAATTAACGATCACATGTAATCCATGAATGACCAAAGAAATTTATTGCAAAGTGATGATGAGCACCTTAAAGGTTTGGTGCACGATGGCTCAGATATGATTGCTATTCTTGACGGAAAAGGGAATTTTAAGTATGTCAGTAACTCATCAAAAACAGTTTTAGCTATAGAACCAGAATTTTTTCCGGGCAAAAGTGTATTTGAATTTATCCATCCTGACGACGCAAACCGGATTACCCGGATCTTACGTCAGACGGTTGGAGGAAAAAAGATTAAAATTCCGGCATTTCGATTTCAGGATAGGAAGGGGGGATGGAGATGGGTAGAGACTGTATTGGCAAATCTTCTTAATGATCCCGAAGTAAATGGTATTGTTGCCAGTTCCAGAGACATCACTACTCAAATGTTGTTGTCCATGTCTTTGGAGGCAAGTAATCAGAGGTATAAATACGTTACGCAGGCAACCTCCGATGCAATATGGGATTGGGATATCAAATCGGGAGCTTTATACCTGGCTGAAGGCTTTATGACAATCTTCGGTCATCCGCATGAAGGACATCAGAAAAAATATAAAGCCAAACTGGAATTTGTTCATCCCAGGGACAGAGAGCGGGTCGCACAAAGTATCCATCAATTCATTGCATCAAACGACGTCAAGTGGAGGGCTGAATATCGATACAGGAAAGCAGACGGCACATTTGTCCTCGTCAGTGACCGGGCTTTTTTGATCAGAGATGCACAAGGTAAAGCCGTTCGTATGGTTGGGGCTATGCAGGACGTATCGCAAAGAAAATTAGAAAAACATCGCTTAAGATTGCTGGAATTAGTAATTGCCCATGCCAGCGATTCCGTATTAATTACAGAGATTCATCCTTCTGATGTATCCGCATCACGGATCATTTATGTAAATGAGGCTTTTACAAAGATGACCGGATACACTACGAACGAGGTGATCGGGAAAACTCCTATGCTTTTGGTCGGACCTAAATCAGATTTTATTGAGCTGGATCGTTTGTATGAAAGTCTTCGGAAGTCGGAAGCTTGCGAAATTACAACGATTAATTATAGAAAGAACGGAGAGGAATTTTGGAATAATTTTTCAGTCAGCCCGGTTATTGATGCGGATGGAAACTATACCCATTGGATTGCAATTCAGAGGGACATTACCGCGAGTAAGCTGGCGGAGATCAAATTAAAAGAACTGAATGAGCGTTTGCTGGTACACACTTCCGCTATTGAAAGCCAGAATAAAAGTTTGAGAGAAATTGCCTGGCTACAATCTCATAAGCTCAGGACGCCTGTTGCGAGAATTATGGGGCTGATCGCGCTGACAGATGATTATCAAAGTAAGGACCCGGAACTTGGGGAGGTGCTTGGGTATATGCAAACTTCAATCGATGAACTTGATCAGGTCGTAAAGGAAATTATCCTTAAGATATCCGCCCTTCAGGAGCAGCCCGGCA